>Ga0181352_1000138_pt1 | contig 34745 bp, 49 predicted proteins | sample Fa13VDMLBSN_FD_130103 | JGI IMG/M metagenome (GOLD analysis project Ga0181352, IMG submission 130103) | Freshwater viral communities from Lake Michigan, USA - Fa13.VD.MLB.S.N | ecosystem: Environmental > Aquatic > Freshwater > Lake | place: USA: Michigan | collected 2013-09-23 | reverse complement strand
GTAGTGCAAAACCGTTTAATCATCTAAAAGCACCACAGCCATAATTGCGGCAGCTACCAAAAAGCAGCAGCCAAAACCCATCAAAAGACCGCTGACAAACAAAATGTTGGCAAATGTCTCCATCACTTTTTCCTTATAGACTCGATTCCTTGCACCGTCATGTGACGAAATGCCGCCCATTTCTTTTGGTAATCAGGGTTTTCTGTCGGTGGAATCCAGTTGTAAAGCTTGCGCCAACGGATAGTTACGTCGGTTGTCGCGGGTGTGTATATGTAGCTGTCAGACAAGTGCATTCCGTTGTTTGTTTGTTGCATAGTTATCCTTTCGTGACTAACTTATAAAGCTTGTAACGTCGGTCAGCAGACCATTTGTCTAAGATAACATAGCCCATTCTGCGGAACTCGCCGACTCTAGTAGCTAGTTTCATAGTGCCGGCTTCATTTAAAGCGTCTAGGGGGCTTTTCCAGCCTTTCTTGAGGCAGTCTAAGATGGCTTGTCGTTGGCTCATAATAGGTACTCCACAATGGTTTCGGCAAAGATCGCAAGTGCGATTACGAAAGCAATGGTTAGGCGTGGATAATTAGTAGTCATTTCCAATCCGCCTTTTCTGCTTTCAGAATGTCAAAAGCTTTTTGTAGTTTTTCTAATTCTTTAGCCATTTCTTCGTAAGACTCGCGCAAGCTAATGTAATCTTCGCGCAGATAGCCAAAGTTGCGTTTCAAAATAGAAACGTGGTACAGGCCAGCACCAAAGTTTTCAAGTTCAATGCCAAGTTCGCGGCTAAGTAATTCGGTGTTTTGTGTGTTTGCTTCTGAAATTATTTGATGAACGTCTTTAAAACTCATGATTTCTCCTAAGTAAAGTCAATTAACGAGTTGGCATGCCCTGAAAAACTTTTAAAGCTTTTGGATAATCCAAAAATTCAGCAAGGATTTCATTCGGTTTATTTTTGATAACTTAGACAATTTGATAAGTCACAGTTTTTGAGCAATACGACTGATAAATGTCGCAGACACAACGTTTGTTATTGCAAACAGCTTGAACCAGTTTGTATTTATTTAAATTCATAATATTTTCCTAAGTAAAGTCGGTTATGTGTGCTGCTGAGTTGAATATTAATCTAGCTTAATCTTTACTGTCAACAACTTTATTGATAACTTAAAACAGCCCAACTGATAACTTAAAAAAAGAAGGCCAGCCGCACGCTTGTTAGAGCCAGCCTTCCAAGGGGAACTAGATGTTGTTTTTGACGCGATAGAAGGCAAGCAGGTGGCTAAACATTAGCCAGGCCTTCTGTATGTCTGATTCGTCGTGCTTGATGATCTTGACGTTGCCTTGTAGGTCAACATAGACGTTGGCACAAAGCGCGTTTGGAAGCCCTAAACCAACTCGATAGGCTGCTAATTGCATTAGTTGTTCATCATAGGCTGCGGTCTTTTCGTCAACGACTTCTTTGGTCTTAAAGTCGATCACAATATCTTCACAATGTAGATCAACCTTGCCGCCAAAACCATCGGCTGCAAAAGACTTTTCAGTAACCCAGTTCTGGCTACCAAATTCCTTAACAACAGCAAAATAGGTTTCTTTGGCAAAGTCTGGATATTCACGCTGACGTTTGTTGAAATAATCTTCAATCACGTTGTGCATGTCTGTACCGCGATCAGCAGCCTCAGCAGACGTTTCTTTGCTTGTCTGCATAATCCGGCTGAACCAATCAGCTTCGTTCTCGCCTTCCAAACGTGGGACGCTAATGGCAGCTTTTAGAACTTGCTGTTGCTTCCACAGATCAAGGCCTGGTGCTGCCGCAACCCGCATAATCGTAGTAACCGAAGGCACTAAATCATGTTCCCTAGCGTCGCGCAGCGTTGTGTCGCGTTCTTTACCGTTTTTGCCTATGACTGTGTACATAGGACTTCCATCGCTTTTACGATACCAATGACCAGCCATTATTCGTCCCTTTCAAGCATCATTGCGTAAGCCAAGGCATAAGCCATAGCCGCAATTTCTTCTGCATCGTTAATGTTCCAAGACCATTTTTTGCCCATTTCTACGGAATAGTTATGGCGCAGTTGCTCCATTGCTAAAGGCAGGGCTTGGGCGGCAAAGTAATCTACTAATTCCATGCCTTCGGCGCGGTGGGTTGGGAATGCTTTCATGATTTATCCTTTGCGGGGCGACCTCGCTTAGTTTCTGCTTTCATCATTGCGCCAACTTCATCAATGGTTATGGCAGGGGCAAATTTCTTCAGTTCTTCTTCTGTCACTACAGGAAGCGGAATAGACATTTGCTTAAACTCGCCGCACCAATCTCCGGCTGCTTTTGTTTGTGGCATTGGGTAGCGTTTACACGCACCGAAATGACCATCGTTTTGCCAAAATCTACAATCTTTGCAGTTCATGGTCATTCCTTAGAAAGGTATATCGTCGTTGCCAAGATCGTCTGATGATGATTCTGGTTGTTGGGTAAGCGCACGATACTCCGGCGAACTCATAATCATTTTCTTAATCCCGTCAGACAAAGCGTCAAACTTTGCGCTGTCAAACTTATTAAGGGTAAACATAGATATTTCGTTGAAACCTTCTGGCAAGCCATGTTTAACAACAATCGCAGGTACGGCAGACAAACCCTCAACTGAAGCGCGAGTTTTACCGTCTTTTTGATAGGTGGTGACGTTAATCATTGCAAACTTGCCTAAGAGTTTTTCAAGGTCAAAACCTTCAGGCATTTTGTTAAAGTCTAGGTTTAACCATGTTTGCAAGTGCTTACGCAGCGTGGCCTTTTCGCCAAGGCTTGCGTTGTAGTATTTGGTAACGATCAGCGGCTTGCCATCGTCATTGACAAGCGGTAAACCTTTGTCATCCTCGCCATGTAACTCAAAGTAAAAGATCATTTTACGAGCGTAGGTGGCTTTACCTTCCCATTCGCCTTGTTGGGTTCCAAGGTCAACAATCTCGTAAAGTCTGCCTAAATGAGAACCAGGCGGTGCATTTTTAAATTCTTTGGTGCTATTAGATTGAGTCGTTGAAATTAACATTTTTGTTATCCTTAGTTGAGTATGATGTTTTGCCACAAGCCCAGCGAATCAAGCTTATTTCGTCGGGTTCTAGCAGCTTTTCGATTTTCCAAAGAACTTGTTCAAGTCGTTCTTCTACTTCGTCATTTAATAATTTCTGAGCGTTCATGAGTAAAGTCTCCTAGATGTTTGCCGTAAATTCACGACAGGAAACAGATTAAGCTAGATTAATTGACCTGTCAAACATTATTTGTTAATCTACGTTAATGAATGATTCTCAGATAATTGATATGTTAGGTGGCCCAACGGCTATAGCTAAACGGCTTGGAATAAGCCCACCGGCTGTATGCGTGTGGCGTAAAAACGGCATTCCAGACGATAAAAAGGTTTATCTGGCTGCAATGATTGAGGAAAAAAGCGAAGGTCTAATGACCAGAAAAGCTATGTTTCCAGCTATGTATGCGTGGATTTGGCCTGAAATTTCACTAAAACGCACTAAATGATGCAAATAGTGCTAGTGTACTAGTATTAATTTCTCGCACCGCTTCCTTCGGCGGCTTATGCCCTAATTTCGACCATTGGGGCATTTTTTTCTTGCAAGCAAACACAAAGACAGTTATATTCAAATTGTCTATGTGTGCGCATTGACAAACTCCAAAGCCCTTCAGCTTTGGTTCTCTACCCGCAAGGGAACGTGCGCACACACGCAGAGAGCCAAGACTAAAGGGCTTTTTTGCGTTTAGACCGTACTGGTCACGAAGCAATGCGCCTTGCAGGGGCGGCTACCAAGAAAACCTGTGCGCCTACTGACAAGACAGCGCGAAGCCTTATTGTGGGGACTTCAGGAACAGAGGAATAATGGTGGTGTGGCGGCTAGGCGAACCGAATTCGTCCCTCTGGAAATCAAACACAATCCTTCGGGACAAGTAGCTTGCAAGACTTTACTTTACGACTTTACTGAAGCAGGTGGCTAAATTGGGTGAGTACCACCTAATTGTCTTGTCCTATGCCTGAAACAAAAATAAATAAAAGTAAGTTAAGAAAATGCTTGACGTAAAGATTAAGCAGCCTTAATAATATTAAGCGGGAGGAAATATGAACGAGCCAGTAGCAAATATCAACGTCGAAGAACGTAAACTTGAATGGGCAAAACCTACGCGATGGGAAACGCCGACAGTAGTGAAGATGGAAAAGATTCCGCTTTACACAAAACGCGAATGGGTAGGGCTGACGGATGACGAGATAAAAAACATATTGGATTGCGGCAGACCTGATTTAGTCAACATTAAAAAAACAGAGCAATTACTGAAAGAAAAAAATGGTTTTTGACGAATTCTGGAAGCTATACCCAAGAAAGGTAAGTAAGCGTGTTGCTCAAAAGATTTGGGAACGCATGACTAAAGACGAGCAAGAAGCTGCGTTTGAAGCTTTGCCGGTGCATATTAAATACTGGAAGCTTAAAGAGACGGGCACAGAGTTTATTCCGCATGCAAGCACTTGGTTAAACCAAGGCCGTTGGGAAGATGAATTAGACATGCAGGAAAAGAAACCGCCAGCGTTGCCTTGGTATAGCGACGAACAATTAACTATGGCAAAAGCTAGGGAAGTTGGGGTTAATCCGCTACCAGGCGAAAGCTTCAGCGAGTTGCGCAAACGTATTGCAGAGAAGATAAGGCAGGTGGCATGAATGAGTTGGCTCTTTTCGCGGGTGCTGGTGGAGGAATACTTGGGGGCAAAATGCTTGGATGGCGAACCGTCTGCGCAGTTGAATGGGAACCCTATCCCGCAAGCGTACTTGCCGCAAGACAAAATGAAGGATTTCTTGAGAGTTTCCCGATTTGGGATGACGTTCAAACCTTTGACGGACGACCTTGGCGCGGAATTGTTGACGTTGTATCTGGCGGGTTTCCATGCCAAGACATTAGCGCAGCAGGAAAGGGCGCAGGAATTGACGGAGAGCGATCAGGAATGTGGGCAGAAATGGCAAGGGTCATTCACGAAATACGACCAAAGTTCGTGTTCGTGGAAAACTCACCAATGCTCACTTCTAGGGGACTTGGACGAGTTCTTGGAGACTTGGCCTCAATGGGGTTTGATGCGCAATGGGGAGTGTTGGGAGCGGCAGACGTTGGAGCAAACCATCAAAGGAACCGAATCTGGATTGTCGCCAAATGGCGTGGACAGCTTTCACACGCCCAACACAACAGGATTGGACGGTGGGAGCAACAGCAGAAAAGCATTGAAAAAGAAAAAAGAGAATTGGACAACTCCAAGAAGTTGTTCAGCAATGGCGGCGACGATAACGCAAGAATCAGCATGGAACAAAAAACGCAATCCAAATTTAGAAACAATAGTCGGTCAGAGAAATTGGCCAACCCCAACAATGAGAGATTACAAGGGAGCGAACGGATTCGAGACAACAACAAAGAAAATGGAACAAGGGCTGAGGGCGCACATGGGGCAATTGCCGAATGCAATTCAACATATGGAACAGAAGCCGATTGGTGGCACATTGAACCCAACGTGGGTCGAGTGGCTGATGGGGTGGCCGCTAGGGTGGACAGACTTAAAGCCATTGGAAACGGACAAGTTCCATTGTGTGCAGCAGAAGCATGGAGAATCTTAAGTGCCGAATTCGTCTGAAGAATTTAGGCATCAATGTGAGGTTAGGTATGTATTGCAGTTGCGGGTAAAAGGTAGGCAACCAATGCTTGATTATTTGGAACAAGTAAAGAAGTGGCGAAGCACCGACAAATTAGAAAAAGATGCGCGAGAACAATGGAACAAAGGTAATCGAGGAAATGAAGGGGATTGGCGATGACTAAAGAAGAAATTAACAAACTTATTGTTGAATCAAATTTATTAATTACAACCGTAACAAATGGTTATCAAGTTTGGATGCCTGAAAACATTGAAAAATTTGCAGAATTAGTTGCGAAAGCAGAGCGCGAAGCGATTGCTGAAATGGTTAGCAATTGTAGTTTACGTGCAACGCCGCAAGGTATTGCCGCAGCTATTCGCACAAGGGGCAGCGATGGAACTTGAGAACTTAAACGATTCGCGGGTTGAGAAAGCATTGATATTTTTGAGCAAGACAGACCAAGAACATGCCGAACTATCTGGCGAGGTTAAACGGTGCGAAGAAGCCATTAAACAGGCCAAGGCGCATTCATTTTTACTTGCTAGTGGTACGGTGGCAGAAAGAGAAGCGCAAGCTATAGACAGCCCAAGTTATGAAAGCGCGGTGGCTGAATGGGTAGAAAACTATAAGCAGTTCAAAATTTTGGATAACAAACGCCAGCACGAAATACGCATCACAGAAATTTGGCAGACGTTATCAGCTAACCGAAGAAAGGGTTCATTATGAGAGTGACGCACGTTGACAACCGATTGCTAGATTTTTTACGTCGTGAACTTGATCTACACACAGACAGAGAACTAGCCCACTTGCTACAATTAGGCATTCCAACCATTAGCAAACTGCGGCATGGTGCGCCTGTTTCTGACGCAGTTATTTTACGAATTCACGAACGCACAGATATACCGGTGCGAGTAATAAGAGAACAGATTGAATAAATTTGAAGAAATGGAGCCGGCAAAAGACAACACGACCGGCGAAAGATACTGTAGCAATTGTGGGCTAACTAAGAAAACGGTTGGCGGTTATTGGAAGATTGCAGCCAATGGCAAAACTAGGCGTTGGCTATGCGCACCATGCAGCACAAAGCGATTAAATGTCAAAAAATAAGAAGCATTACAGCAGAGTTGCTGACTTAGGTTGCATTCTATGCAAGAAATTAGGTTACGAAGGAACGGCTTGTGAAATACATCATATTCGGCGGGCCGGTGTACGTAATGATGCGCCTGTTATTGGTCTTTGTCCTATGCACCATCGTTGGAGCTTTGGCATTCATAATATGGGCAGGAAACGCTGGGAAAGGTATCACGAAACGACAGAGGAAGAACTCTTAGCATGGACAGCAGAACTACTAAATGACTCCTACCCAGCGTAGTTTAGCGGCTTTAAAAGAGCAGGGCTATTTGCCTGTAGTGGTTGAGCGTTGGAACGCATTTGCGAAGATACGTCAGGATTTATGGGGCTGGTGCGACATTCTGGCTATAAGAAAGGGCGAAGTGCTGGCGGTGCAAGTAACTAGCACTAGCAATGTGTTAGCTAGGATTAAGAAAATACAGGATTCCGAAACGGTAGGAATAGTTCGGGATGCGGGAATTAGGATTGAAGTGCATGGTTGGGCAAAGAACGCCAGCAACCGCTATGTTTGCAGGGTTGTCGATATATCATAGAATGGCGTTACCTGCTTGACATTCCGTTAAGACAGGTTAATACTACTTTTTATTTTCTTTGCAAAGGAAAAATCATGGGCAAGATGGACGGTATGAAGGGTGTGCCAAGCACCACAGGTGCTACACCACCAAAGGGTGCAGCGAAAGCTGATATGTCGGGTGAACGCATGGGCAAACGTGTTGGTGGCGTTGCTATGGGTAAAGAGGATGCTGTAGGTTCAGACAAGTTGTTTAATACTGGTCGCACCGCTGGCATTTGCTATACACACACACGCGACGATTACAAATGATTGTGCCGATGCAAGATAGGATTCTGGTCAAGCCAGACGTTCGGAAACTATCCGAAATTTTGATTGTCAGAAATACCGAAGCGTTTAACTTGGGCGAAGTGGTCGCAGTAGGGCCTGGCAAGTTTGACAAGCGAGGCAACCGCAGACCAGTAGAAACTAGGGTAGGCGACAAAGTTCGGTATGGAAATGGGTCTTATCTTGATTGGCCTTTAATTGAACATGAAGGCGAAAAATATCAGCTAATACAAGAAGCCGATATTTGCTTTATTGAGGAAGGAATGCAAAATGAGCAACACTAAGGCAGTTGGGGTAGCTTATGCTGACCCTGCGTTAGATTTGGCTGCGTTTACGGCTTACACAGTAGCTACGGTTCCTGCTGTTAGCCCTGCCGGTCAATTGATTTATGTATCAAACGGTGCGGCTGGAAGCCCTGTAATGGCGTTTTCAGACGGAACTAACTGGAAGCGTGTGGATACACTAGCAACCATTTCAGCAAGCTAATCGCAAGATTTGACAGCCTGGAAAGACAGGCATTTTTCTTGGAGTTTACATGGCAAAAAAGCACGATAAACCAATAGAACATAAGACTGTTGGCAAAGGTAAGACTTACAACCCGACCGAAAAAGGTGCGGGTATGACCGCTAAAGGTCGTGCTGAATACAACGCCAAGAACAACTCAAACTTAAAGCCACCAGCACCAAACCCAAAGACAAAGGCTGACGAAGGCAGGAAAGCAAGCTTCTGCGCAAGGATGGAAGGCGTAGTCAAGAAAGCTAAAGGCCCCGCAGAACGTGCAAAGGCTAGTTTAAAGAACTGGAATTGCTAATGGCTACCAAACAAGGGCTTTATGCCAATATTCACGCGAAGCAAGAGCGCATCAAGGCTGAAAAAGCTGCGGGAAAGCCAGTAGAAAGAATGCGCAAGGTTGGCAGCAAAGGCGCACCAACTAAGGAAGCATTTATCCAATCTGCAAAGACAGCAAAAGGTAAATAAAATGCCGCTAAAGCATAGCAAATCTGACAAAGCTTTTAAGGAAAACATAAAAGCTGAAGTAAAGGCGGGTAAGCCAGTAAAGCAAGCTGTAGCTATTGCTTATTCGACAAAACGTGCAGCAGAGAAACCTAAGAAAACCAAATAGTTAAGGATTAAAATAATATGTCAGCCGGCGCACCTTTGGGCAATACAAATGCAGCTAAGGGCAAAATGTTTTACGACCAACTGCGTAAGATTGCCATTCAGAATCCAGAGAAGCTACGCAATGTAGCTGAAAGCTTATTTGCAGCCGCTGAAGCTATGGAGCCTTGGGCGGTTAAAGAGTTGTTAGACAGGCTTGATGGCAAAGCAGTTCAGCAGACAGAACTAACAGGCGCAGAAGGCGCACCATTGCTGCAAGGCATTCAGGTTACTTTCATTAAGCCACAGCATGACTGACGTTGTTGCGCAAGCAGTAGGAAGGGCAGAATTTCCAGAGAAACTGTCGGTACTGTTTGAAAAGTCTAGGTACAAGGTTTTATTTGGCGGTCGTGGCGGTGCTAAGTCTTGGGGCGTAGCCAGAGCCTTATTAATCCTTGCCGCTAAAGACCCGCTCCGCATATTGTGTGCGCGTGAATTCCAAACTTCCCTAAAAGACTCAGTTCATAAGCTGCTATGCGATCAAATACTGGCACTAGGGCTTGAAACCTTTTATGACGTAACTCAAGCAACCATTAGGGGCAAGAACGGTTCAGAGTTTAATTTCGTTGGCCTTAAGAACAATGTTGCTAACGTAAAGTCTTATGAAGGCGTAGATATTTGCTGGGTAGAGGAAGCGCAGACGGTTAGCCGGTCAAGCTGGAATACGCTTATTCCTACCATCCGTAAAGAAAACAGCGAGATTTGGATTACGTTTAACCCTGAGTTGGAAACCGACGAGACTTACCAACGGTTTGTGATTCATGCGCCCGACAACGCCATAGTTCAGAAGATCAACTGGTCGGATAACCCTTGGTTTCCAAAGACCCTGCGCGAAGAAAAAGACCAGCTAAAAGTTAGAGATTTACAAGCCTACAATAATGTTTGGGAAGGCTTATGCAGGGTTACGGTTGACGGTGCAATCTTCGCCGAACAAATGCAGCAAGCAGAGTTTGATGGCAGGATTACCAAAGTTCCGTATGACCCAACCAAGCCAGTTCACGCTGTATTCGATCTTGGCTGGGCAGACCATACTGCAATTTGGTTCGTGCAATATATCGGCATGGAAATAAGATTGATAAGGTTTTTGCAAGACACGCAAAAGACCATGACGCATTACCTAGCCACATTGCAGACGTTTGGCTATGTGTACGACACAATCTGGCTACCACATGATGCCAAAGCTAAGACGCTTGCAGCGGCTGGCATGACCATAGAAGAAATAGTTAGGAACTCAGGTTATAAAACTAGAGTTTTAGATCGTGTGCCAACTGTTGACAGTATTAATGCTGCGCGTACAATCTTCCCAAAATGTTATTTTGATCGTGAAAACACAGCCGATGGATTACAATGTCTGCGGCATTATCGTTACGAAGTTGACCCAGATACCAAGCAATTCGGCAGAACGCCGCTACACGATCATTACAGTCATGGCGCGGATTCCTTCAAATACGTTGCAATGATGGTAAGTGAACCAAGGCGCAGCCAACGCAGACAAATGCAAGTTGCGCCACAGCATTGGATGGCATAAATGGCAGATAATCAAAAAGGCGTAGGCGACCCGATCATTACTGAGGCAATCGAGTTCCTCAAGTTTGCCAATGATGCCGACACAATGAACCGGCAAGAAGCCCTTGAAGATTTGAAGTTTGTGGGCGGCGACCAATGGCCTGTAGAGTTGCAAAACAGCCGCAACTTAGAATCACGCCCAATCCTGACCATCAACAAACTTGATACCTACTGCCGCCAAGTTGCTAACCAACAGCGTCAGCAGCGACCAAGAATCAAAGTTCACGCTACAAACACAGTTCAAGATTCAGCCGACGCAGAAGTAGTGCAAGGCGTTATTCGGCATATTGAAGTAGATTCCAATGCAGATCACGCTTACGACACAGCTTTTGATTACGCTGTCCGCATGGGTTGGGGCTTCATTCGCGTTAATTGCGATTACGTTTCTGAAGATAGTTTTGACCAGAAAGTAACAATCGAGCCAGTAGATAACCCTTTTACTGTCTATTACGACCCTAATTCAGTTGCGCCCGATGGTTCCGATGCTGACCGTTGTCTAATCACAACCATGATGCCTAAGACTACGTTCCGCAAGCTTTACCCTGGCTATGACGATGGGGCAAGCTTTACGCAGCGTGGCACAGGCGATGCACAGAACGAATGGATTAGTAAGGAAGATATTCGCATTGCTGAATATTTTTACACATGGCGCAAGAAATCTAAGCTATACCTACTTTCCAATGGTCAACACGCTTTCGAGGAAGATTTGCCTTCCAAGGAAGATATGGCAGCGCAGGGCATCACAGTTATTAGCCGCCGCGACAGCTTCCGCAAGGTTATCAAGTGGGTAAAGCTGACCGCTTATCAGGTTATCGAAGAACGTGATTGGCCTGGCAAATACATTCCGTTAGTCCCTGTTTATGGTCGTGTGACCGTAACTGGCGATAAGCGCAAAAAGTTTGGCATGGTTCGCTTCGGCAAAGACCCGCAACGCATGTATAACTTCTGGCAGACAAGCTTAACTGAGAGCATTGCATTAGCACCAAAAGCCAAGTGGATTATGGCTGAAGGGCAAGACGAAGGCCATGAATCTGATTGGGCAATGGCTAACATTAAATCAACGCCTTACTTGCGTTATAAGCAAACAGATATTGAAGGCAGACCAGCACCAGCACCGCAGCGTTTGCAGCCTGAGCCACCACCGGCGGGAGTAATTACCGCTGCGCAGTCGGTGAATGACGATTTACAGGCCGTAATGGGCATATTTGACCCAAATCAGCTTGGTCAAGGCAATATTTCAGGCAAGGCTTTGAACGGTCAACAGCAACAGGTTGATCTGACAAACTTCGACTATTACGACAACCTGACAAGATCAATCGGTCATGTGGGCAAGATTTGCCTTGATTTGATACCAAAGATTTACGACACAGAGCGCGTCATGCGCATCATTGGCGACGATGGCAAACCAGAATTGCTGACGATTAACCAGCGCGACGCTGTTGGTCGTGTCATGAATGATGTAACCGTCGGCGAATATGATGTTGTGATGGAAACAGGGCCTGGCTACAACAGTAAGCGTCAGGAAGCCGTTGGCATGATGATGCCGTTGTTTGAAAGCAGCCCTGAATTGCGTCAGGTTGCCGGCGATCTGTTGTTTAGAAATATGGACTTCCCGAACGCAGACATTATTGCTGACCGTTTAGCGGCTACTAACCCGCTTGCGCAGATTGATGACAAATCGGACGTACCACCGCAGATTCAAATGGCTATGCAGCAAGCACAGCAGCAAGTGCAACAAATGCAGCAGGAAATGCAAGCAATGCAAATGGCTATGAAATACCGTTCAGACGTTGAGCAGGTTAAGCAGGACGCAGAAACCAAGCGTGAACTTATGCGTCAGACTAGCAAAGCGCACAACACAGAAACAATGGCTGAAGTTAAGGTCAATGACCAAAATACTAGAGCCATTACTAGCCAGAACAAGGTTGAAATTGAAGCGATTGTTCAAATGCTATTGCACCACATGGACACAAACCGTTTGAATATGGAAATTGACCGTAGGAATGCGGAACAAGCGCAGTTCGCTATGCAAGCTGCTTCAGACATAGATCAGGGGCAAAACCCGCTTGCACAATAGATTAAGCCAAGTTAGTATTAGCAAAACCTTACCAGTTAGGCAAACTGGGTAAATTCTTGAGGAAACTCATGTCCGATGTAAGAGAAGCGTCAAACGTAGTAACGAGTGAAAATTTAGCTGAGTTTCATGCCCAAAAGCTTGGATTAGCTGCCGATGCACCAACTGAGGCCGTAGAAGCGGAGCCGGTTGTAGAGCAAGCGCAGAGTGAGCCAGAGCCGGAAGTCGGGGAAGAAACGCAAGCGGAAGCAGAAGATAAACCGAAGAAGCAAAACCCAAAGCTTGAAAAACGGTTTTCTGAGTTAAGCAAAGCGCGTGATGCCGCAAAACAAGAAGCGGCGAATGAACGTCAGCAGCGCGAAGCTTTAGAAGCACGTTTGAGGGCGTTGGAGCAACAGCCTCAACAGCAGCAGACGGTTTCAAATGATGAGCCAATGCCTGAGAACTATAGCGATGCCTTTGAGTATGCAAAGGACTTAGCTAAGTTTGAAGCAAGGCGAATGATTGAAGCTGAAAAGCAGCAGGTTGAGCAAGCTAAGGCAGCAGAGCGTCAGAACGAAGTCATTAAGACTTGGACTGAACGAGTTCAGAAAGCCAAAGCTGAGATGCCAGATTACGACCAAATGGTAGCATCGTCAGACGTTGCGATTCACGACGTTTTACGAGATGCCATTATCGAAAGCGACGTTGGGCCAAAGATTCTTTATCACTTGGCTGAAAACGAGGAATACGCTAAGAAGGTTGCCGGCATGCCGTTGCCCCAAGCACTTAAAGAATTGGGCAAGCTAGAAGCGCGTTACAGCGATTCGCCAGAGGAAAAATCTCCTGCGGTAAGAACGAGCAAAGCACCGCCACCGATCAATCCGATTCGTGGTGCTACCAATATGGCAGATGTTCCTATTTCTTCTAACGGAGAATTTACAGGTACACCGGCACAATGGAGAGCATTGCGGCAAGCGGGTAAGATTCGGTAGCTAATCAATTTTTTTTAAGGAGTTACCATGAGTAATACTTTACTTACCATTAGCAAGATCACTAACGAGGCGTTAATGGTTTTAGAGAATGAATTGACATTCACAAGCGAGGTAGATCGTAACTACGACGATCAGTTCGCGGTAGTTGGCGGCAAGATTGGCGCGACCGTTAATGTACGTCGCCCAGGTCGTTTTATTGGTACTACTGGCCCTGCGCTGAATGTTGAAGATTTCAACGAAACTTCTGTGCCTGTTACTTTGGGTACACAGTTCCACGTTGACACACAGTTCACGACTCAAGATTTGGCTTTGAGCCTTGACATGTTTTCAGATCGTGTTCTCAAACCGGCAATTGCCGCTATAGCAAATAAGATAGACCGCGACGGTCTGTTGATGGCTAAAAACAATACCGCCAATATCGTCGGTACTGCTGGCACGCCGCCAACTGGTTTGATTACATATCTGACCGCTGCTGCTTATCTTGATTCTGAAGGCGCACCGCGTGATGGTCGTCGTTCATGTATCGTTGAGCCGTTCACTTCAGCTACTATTGTTGATAGCTTGAAGGGTCTGTTTGTTCCACAAGAAGCCGTTTCAGCACAGTACCGCAAGGGCTTGATGGGTCGTGATTCTGGTGGCATGAACTGGAAACTAGATCAGAACGTTGTAAACCAAACTTTTGGTTCATACGCTTCTGCTACTTTGTCATGCAACGTAACGACTGCAACTGGCTTCCTGACAACTGGTTGGGCTTCTACTTCGTCAATCACTATTGGCGCGACAAGTGCTGCTGCTACTCTGAACCAAGGCGACGTTATCCAAATCGCTGGCGTTTACGCTGTCAACCCACAGAACCGCCAACCATACGGTTCAAACAAGCTGCGTAACTTTGTTGTTACTGCAACGACTGCTATTGGTTCCGGTAGTACTGCAACCGTTACTGTTTCTCCTGCTGTTATCACAGCCGGTCAGTTCCAGAACGTGTCGGTTACTTCGTCGGGTTCACAAACTGTTACTCCTTTCAACAACACCGGTATCGTTTCGCCTCAGAACATTCTGATGCACCGCAATGCCTTTACATTAGCTACGGCTGACCTGGAGTTGCCAGAAGGCGTTCACTTTGCTGGTCGTGCAAGCGACAAGGAAATCGGTCTATCCATGCGTGTTGTGAGGCAATATACGATTAACAACGATAGCATTCCGACAAGACTTGATGTTTTGTATGGCTGGGCACCGTTGTATCCTGAACTCGCTTGCCGTATCGCGGCTTAATTTAAGGGGAAATTATTATGGCACTCACTCCTATCACTTACACAAACAACGGCCCAGCTTCTACCACTAGTCCGCATTATCTGATCGACGGTGATTCGACCGACGGTACAGCTATTGCCCCTAATGGTGGCCCTGTTAGCTTTTTCGGCGTAACTGCCGTAACTCAACCGACAGCCGCTGGCAACACAACAACTGTGACCGCTGGTTCGACTACTGCTGTTTATGTAAACACTACGTTTACTGGCGGCACAGGTTCGACAGCTTACACAATTGGCGACGTTGTTAAGGCACTCAAATCCTTGGGTTTGATTGCTGCTTAATGTGAGCAAGTAAGATAAAAGGGGCGGCGTAAAAACCGCCCTTTTTTGTATAAAACGCTTAAAATAGTGGCGTTTTTAAAGGAAAAATCATGGCAAATACCACCGTTTTCCGTCCAATAGGCCCGACTTATGCGGCTAGTATTAGTTCAACGTCTATTTCTGCGCTGACAGTCACGCCAATTGGCAACGATCAAATTAACTACTGCGGCTTTTTGAATACAAATAGCTTTCCGGTAGCTGTAAACATTGCTCCAACTTCTGCTGACGCTGCGGTTATGCCGACTGCTGGTTCGCCAACTAAAACTATTGTGTTGGGCATTGCGATGCCTTCGCCGATGGTTGTTGCCGTACCACCTAATTCATTTTCGGTAACTGCTATAGCTTCTGGCGCAAGCACAGGCACTATTTACATTACACCTATGGCAGATCAGTCGTAAGGATTCGTTATGACCAACGAAGTCGCCAAAAGCACCACAATTAATATTGTTCCGGTACAGGGCGTGTTTGGCCCTGAACCCAACTACACGTTGGTCAGCCTAATTGGCCCTGCCGGCAGCGAGTTTTACGCCAATATCAACCCAATTCAAAGCGGGTTGACGATCACAAACAGCACGATAAACAGCACAACCATTGGGGCAACAAGTCCATCAACGGCTGCTTTTACGTCTGGAACTGTTTCAGCAACTCCGACCGGCAGCAATGACCTAGTAAACAAGGCTTATGTTGACTTTGTCGCTGCCGGATTGAGTTGGAAACAAGCGGTAAGGGCATCTAGTACAGCAAATATTCCGACTTTGTCTGGTTTGCTGACAGTTGACACTATTACTTTGACTGCCGGTGAGCGTGTTTTAGTCAAAAATCAATCAACCGCATCACAAAACGGTATTTATGTCGCTTCTGCTTCTGCTTGGAGTCGTGCTTCTGACGCTGATACTTGGGATGAGTATTTAGGCGCAGTTGTATTTGTTGAATCAGGCGGTCAAGCGGGTTCGGCGTGGTATTCGTCAGCACAGCCAGGCGGCACTCTTGGCGTTACAGCCATTAATTGGTCAAACTTTAGCGTTGCGGCTGTTTATACGGCTGGCACAGGTCTTAGTCTTAACGCAAACGAATTCAGCATATCAAATACGGCTGTAACTGCGGCTAGTTATGGCTCTGCGTCGCAGGTTGGAACATTCACAGTAAACGCACAAGGTCAGCTAACAGCGGCATCCAATACGGCTATTGCTATCGCTAATACGCAAGTGTCTGGTCTTGGAACAATGTCAACGCAATCGGCTGCTAGTGTTGCAATTACAGGCGGCACGATTGACGGCACGACAATTGGCGGCACAACCGCTGGCGCAGTTACAGGCACAACAGTTACAGCAAACACGCAATTTACTGGTGCTGGAACTGGTTTAACTGGCACAGCAGCCGGTTTGTCTATTGGTGGTACTGCGGCAACCGCAACAAGTGCAACGACTGCGACAAACCTTGCAGGTGGTGCTACAGGTTCGGTTCCTTACCAATCTGCTGTTGGTGCAACAACTTTTTTAGGTCTTGGCACGACAAATTATGCAATGGTTGCTGGTGCGTCTGCTCCTACTTGGACAAACACGCTAACAGGCATGACGCTGACAACTGCTAGTCTTGGCAGTCAATTAAGCACTAATCAATATTTGATTGTTGGCGGCACTAACGACGGCAACCAATTGGATTTGTCATTAGCTAGTGGCGCAAATCTTAATTCTTTGCGTGATGGTCTTGTCAATGTTAAAACTGGCACAACAGGTGCTGTAAATAGAACTTGGAGTTTTGCCGATTCAACTGGAACTTTTACGTCGCCAGGCCCGATAACTGGAACTGTGGTTACAGGCAGCACAAGGGTTGCTAGTCCGTTTTTTGATGCGGTTAGTTCTGCCGGTGGTGCGTTAAGAACGTCTGGCGGCAGTAATTGTTTGCAATGGGGCGGTGGTGGTGGCGTTAATTTGACGCTTGACGGTGCGTTCAATATGAACCCTGCCAACGCATCAATTCAAATTTCACCGACAGGTACTGGCACTTTAACCATTAATCCTGCGACAGCCGGAACAATTAACAACATGGCTATTGGCGGTTCTACTGCCGCAGCCGGTTCATTTACTACGTTGTCAACGACTTCAACGGTTTCGGCTAATGGTTCAGTTGGATCAGCAGGTCAGGTTTTAACGTCTGCCGGTGCTGGTTCACCTGCTATTTGGGCGGCTGCGACTGCTTACGCAACGGTGACGGATGACACAACTACTAACGGCACACGTTATTTGATGTTTGCAAACCAAACGACAGGTAATTTGACAACAACTTACGTTTCATCGACAAAGTTGCAATTTAACCCTTCAACCGGAGCGTTGACCGCTTCACAATTAATTATCGCTCCATAAGGAAATGACATGGGTCAATTAGTCTTTCAAGCGGCTTTAGGCGGTCAAGTTAATCTTGTTGGCCCGAATACCGCATCAACGTATAGTATTAACGTGCCAGCAGTTGCCGGCAACATGGTTACTACTGGCGACACAGGCACAGTTACAACGACTATGCTTGCAGCTACTACAGGCAGCGGCAGCGTTGTTTTGGCTACTTCGCCAACGCTTGTAACTCCTGTTTTGGGAACGCCAACGTCGGGAACTTTGTCAGGTTGTACGGTTGACGGAACCAACTCTGTAGGTTTTAGGAATATTCCTATTAACAGCCAATCTGCTGCTTATACAACTGTTGCGGCTGATTCTGGCAAGGTTATATTCCATCCATCTACAGACGCAAACGCACGAACATTTACGATTGATAGCAATGCAAACGTACCTTATGCGCTTGGCACAGCTATTACGTTTATTAACATGACTAGCCAAGTGGTAACGATTGCGATCACAAGTGACACAATGTATTTGGCGGGAACTGGCGCAACCGGCAGTAGATCGCTTGCTCAATACGGTATTGCGACAGCAATAAAAATGACTTCTACTACTTGGTTAATTTCTGGCAATGGAGTGACCTAATGTCGGGAATTCTGCAAACGCTATTTTTAGGTGCGGCGGCGGCTGTTAAAGACGCTTATTTCAACCTTGTCACGTTGTTATTAAATACAACTGCGACTAATGGTGCGCAGAACAACACGTTTTTAGATAGTTCAAGCAACAACTTTAGCATTACAAGAAACGGCAATACTACCCAAGGCACATTTACGCCTTTCAGCCAAACCGGTTGGAGTAATTATTTTGGTGGCGCGTCAAATTATTTATCTATTTCAGACAATGCGGCTTTTGATTTTGGTACTGGCAATTTTTGCGTTGAATTTTGGTTTAATGCTCCAAACCAAACAGTTCCATACCCAGGGATTATAAGTTCGTCAGGATACCCTGGCGCGTTAAGCATTCGATACGATAATACTGGATATGACAATAAAATATTTGTTTACATGGGTGGTGGTGGCGACCCTGTTATAGCGTCAACAAGCACAATTGCTAACAATACTTGGGCGCACGTTGCTGTAGTTAGAGATTCAACAACTTCTTTAAAAATTTATATTAATGGTACGCAAGATGCAACAGCTACCATTAGTTCGAGCCTTGCTACAGATTTATCTAATGGCCCTTTATATATTGGGCGCGGTTTTGATGTTGATGGAACAAATGCATATTTTACAGGGTACGTTTCTAATGCAAGAGTAACAAAAGGCGGTGCTGTTTACACAAGCAATTTTACTCCTAGTACGGTTCCATTGACAGCAACTGTGCCATCGGGGTCTGTGTCTCTACTTACTTGCCAAAGCAATCGTTTTGTTGATAACAGCGCAAATAATTTTACCCTAACAGCTAACGGCACTCCTTCCGTCCAAGCCTTTAGCCCATTTGCTCCTGCGTACATTACGCCTACAACTTACAGCAATTGGTTTGATGGCAGCGGCGATTATTTAACGGCTCCTAATGCTGGCTGGATGAACTTGGGTACTGGTTCGTTCACTATGGAATGTTGGGTTCAGTTTAATACTGTTGCCTCTACCCAAATGTTTGTTTCTAGTAATTATGATGCTGGAACCGGTGGCGGTGGCTGGGCTTTTCTTTACAGACAAGACAACACAACACTTAAATTTTCTTGCAATTCAAATGTTTCGTTTGAAAAAACATGGAGTCCTGTTGTCGGCACTATGTATCATGTCGCTGTATGCCGTTCGGGTACAGATTTAAGATTATTTGTAAATGGAACGCAAGTAGGAACAACTTCAACCAGTTCAGACAATATTTCTGGTTCTTCTACTCTTTTTGTTGGTTCTAACGCAAGCAATCCATTGCCTATAAACGGCGTAATAAGTAACTTAAGAATAGTTACTTCGGCACTTTATACGTCCAACTTTACGCCACCGACTTCGCCTTTAACTGCGGTAGCAAATACACAGTTTCTTTCGTGCCAATCAAGCACGTTTGTAGATAACAGCACAAATGCAGCTACGATTACCTCATACGGTAACGCTCAACCAGTTTCTTCGCCTACTCCATTTGCGCCTACTGTAGAAACTGAAGATGCTGCTTATGATGCCGCACTAGTAGGCGGTAGTGGTTATTATGATGGTAGTGGAGATTATTTAGCTTGGTCTGGAAGTTCCATCGGAACAAATCAATTTTGTTTTGAATGCTGGTTTTATAATACCGGTGATTTTACGTCAACAACTCCAACTTTATTAGGTATCGCCAACACGATAGCAACTGCGGCTCTTGGAGTAAGGATAAATTCTTCAACAACTATTTCAATCGATGCTTATGGCGTTGCGGCATATAACTTTACTGTGCCAACAATGTATGTAAATACTTGGTATCACGTTGCTGTAGTTAGGGGTGCATCAAATTTATGCGCTATATTTTTAAATGGCGTAAGAAGTGCAACGCAAACATTAAGTAACACTTTTGCTTCGTCATCCTCTATTGGTTTTACGAATGCTTCTGAACCACGAAATTTTACTGGTTACATTTCTAATGTTCGATTAGTTGTAGGCTCTACTCCTTACGACCCAACACAAACAGGATTTGCGCCACCATTAACACCACCAACCGCAATAACTAACACTCAATTGCTTTTGTTGGGAACCAACGCTGGCATATACGACTCTGCTGCAAAGAATGATTTAGAGACTGTTGGCAATGCACAGGTAAGCACGACACAGGCGAAGTGGGGAACAACGTCAATGTACTTTGACGGAAGTGGTGATTATTTAATTGGAAGGTCTACTGATCTTTTATCGTTTGGTACAGGGGATTTCACCATAGAAATGTGGATTAATCCAGATTCTATACCTGCTTCAGACAGAGTTATCATGGACACACGGAGTTCTGGTTCTGACTCTGGTTATACGCCTTATATAAACGGCGGCACATTAAAAATATATTCAAGTGCTGCGGATAGAATTACTAGTACTTCTACCATAGCTGCTAATGTTTGGTCGCATGTGGCGTTTGTAAGAGCTTCAGGTACTTTGGCAATTTACATTAACGGTGTTCAAAGCGGAACTGCTACTTATACAGGTGCTATGACTTGCCCAGGTCGTATAACTATTGCGGCTGGTTTTGATAATGCCGCAAATTACAATGGTTATATTGACGATTTTCGTGTAACAAAAGGTTTTGCGCGTTATACAGCAACTTTTACGCCTCCTGCCGCAGCATTCCCGATTCAATAGGTGACAAATGTTTTCTAAAAACGGTTCTATTCCAAAGCCTGAAACTGACGGTACAGAAGGATGGATTGAAGTCCCTGACCAACCTGAATGCCCTGCGGGTAAAGAGGTGGTTTGGTGGTATCCACCAGGCTGGGTTATTCGTGACCCAAAACCACAGGGTAATTGGTCATGGTCGCAATCTACTGAACAATGGGTTGAACATATTTTGCAGACAGAGCAAATTCAAGAAATAGTGCCAGAACAAATTCAAATTATTGATTCTGTGCAAATCCAGAGTATTGATTCGCAGCAAGTACAAAGCTTTGACTCAACCCAAATTGTTGCGTTGACTAGCCAAGATATTGGGGCTTTGTAATGTTTAATTGGACGATTACCGATATGCAAGCGGTTGATGGCGTAATTAAAAACGTCAAATATCACGCTGAATTAGAGTTAAACGGCAAGAAAGTAGAAACCGAAGGGTATTGTTACTTTGATTCAAGTGATGGCGTTCCTATTGAATCTTTGACAGAAGAAAACGTCATTAATTGGGTCAAGGCTGCAATGCCTATTATTGAACCAAGGTTGCAAGAGCAAATGAACGCATTAGAAATAACGTCTGTAAATTTGCCTTGGAAGCCAGCAACTTTTAAACTACCGACATGAAAATAGTTAATTTACAATTTAGTCTGCAAGAGATGCAGATTATTGCGGAAGCTTTGCGGGAATTGCCTTATAAGACGGTCGCAGGATTATTGATAAAAATTGACCAGCAAGTTCAGCCGCAGCTAGTAGAACAACCCAAAGAGGAATAAGTAATGACAAAGCCAATTGAGATCATTAGCGCAGCTTTGAAGGATATTGGCGCATTAGAAGCTGGCGAAACACCAACACCGGAAGCGTCTGCGGATGCTTTATTCATGCTGAACGACCTAGTAGATCAATGGTCAAACGAAAACATGATGGTGTTTAATGTTACAGAGATCATATTCACGCTGATTTCTGGACAAGTTCAATATACATTAGGCCCTAACCCAAGCACACAAAACTTTGTTGGTGCGCAATTTACAGGGTCTATAAACAACGATATTTTGACGGTCAGCGGCATTTTGTCGGGTGCTGTTGCGCAGGGTCAAACCTTGTCCGGCACAGGCGTTACTGCCGGCACAAAGATTATCAACAACATTACTGGTGCTGGCGGCAACGTAAATGAGCAAGGAACGTATCGCGTCAGCATTCCGCAAACTGTAGCTTCCACAACGCTAACGGCTTACTACCAAAAGCCTTTGTATATTGATTCTGCGTTTGTGCGGATTAACACAACGTCAAACGGTCAGCCTATACAGGGCGGCGGTTTGGATTATCCAGTAGCTATTCTTGCGCTTCAGCAGTACGAACAAATTGGTTTGAAAACGCTAAACGGCCCTTGGCCAAAAGCACTTTACTTTAACCCAAACGAGGAATCAGGCAACTTGTTTGTTTGGCCTAATCCAAGTCAGGGCGAACTACACATGTTTGCCAATACTATTTTCAGTCGCTTTGCTACGCTGCAAGACAATTTCGTATTGCCGCAAGGCTACACAATGGCTTTGCGTTGGTGCTTGGCTGAACGACTAATGCCTATGTATGGCAAGAACTCACAAACACAGATTGCGATGATTACGCAGTTTGCGGCACAGGCTAAATCAACGCTCAAACGAACAAATATGTCGCCATTGCAGACTGCTAATTACCCAAGTTCGTTGATGGTAAGCAAGCAAAAGGATGCTGGTTGGATTCTTACTGGCGGCTTTTTTAATTAAGGGTAAGCCATGCCTGATTTCGGTTTTGTTGGCCCTTCTTATGAAGCACCTTCGATCTATCAAGATGCGCAGGAATGTATTAATTGGCGACCTGAGATTGACCCACTAAAGCAAGCGGGGCAAAGGGGCGTAGTTGCGCTGTATCCAACGCCAGGCTTAACCACCAAAGCCGTTTTAAGTGCTTTGGGCGAAGTTCGTGGCGTTCGCACGTTGTCCGGTGGCGAGTACATGATTGCTGTCTGCGGTGCGTCTGTTTACATTCTTACCAGTAACCTAACGCCTAGCATTATTGGTCAGCTAAACACTTCCACAGGTATTGTTGGCATTACTGACAACGGTCAGAACGTCTATATTGTTGACGGTGCTTACCGCTATACATGGCGCATTTCTACGCCTAACACAGCGATTTTTGTCGGTTCTATATCTGGCACAACCCTAACCGTTACAAACGTGTCTAGCGGCACAATTGGCGTTGGTCAGGTTCTTTTTGGTGTTGGCGTTACTAGCGAAACAGTTATTACTGCGCTTGGTTCTGGTTCGGGCGGTACTGGCACTTATACGGTCAACTTGTCGCAAACGCTGACAGCGCGTGATATGAATACGGCTGCGGTAGCTGCAACCCTGACAGGTTCTATTTCTAGCGGCGTTAATTCCGTAACCATTACCAACCAAGGCAGTAGCTATTTAAACCCAATAGTCAGCTTTGGCACGTTATGGATTGCAACGACTGCGCTTGCGCTAAACGATCAAATTTATTACGGTGCAAATCTTTATACCGTAACCGGTGCTGGTACGACAGGCTCAACAGCCCCAACGCACACAAGCGGTTCGGCTGCTAACGGTTCGACAACGCTAACGTATGCTGGCGTTGTGGCTACTGGAGTGCCAACGCAGATCAGCGGCAAGATTACGGAAGTAACCATCACAAACAGGGGTTCTGGCTACACTACAGCCCCTACAGTCACGTTTGCTGACAGCCTTGGTGGTTCGGGTTCGGGCGCAGCGGGAACGGCTGTGTTGGTCGCTAATTCGCTTGCTGTAACTGCTATTACTGGCACGTTATATTTAGGCCAAACTATCCAAGGCGCGGGTATTACGCCTAACACTATCATTACTGCGTTTGGTAGCGGAACCGGTGGAACTGGAACGTATGACGTAAATTTTACGCAAGCAGTTGGTTCGGAAACCATGTATGCGCTGAATTGGACGGTTTTGCCTTCTACGGACGGAGCATTTAGCGGCGGCAATACGGTTGGAACTTACGACAACTATTTTGTTTACAACAACCCAAACACGCAGCAATTTGGTGCTTCTGACCTTTTGTCCCCAATTTCTAACGGTTTAAGCTTTGGTAGCAAAGACGGTGCGCCGGATGATCTTGTCGCTTTAATTATTGACCACCGCGAAATATATTTGTTGGGCGAAGCTTCTAGCGAAGTATGGGTTGACGTTGGAACTACGCCATTTCCTTTCCAAAGAATCCCAGGCACTTCTACGCAGCATGGTTGTGCGGCTAAGTTTTCGCTTTCAAGGCTAGGCAATTCGTTTGCTTATGTAAGTCGCAACAGTCGTGGTCAGGGTCAGATTATGCAAATGGATGGCTACAAGCCAACCCGCATATCAACTCATGCTGTAGAACAATCGTTGGTCAATCAGTACATTGACGATGCAATAGCTTGGACTTACCAGTTAGAAGGTCACGAATGCTACGTCGTGACGTTCCCAACGATAAACCTTACTTGGTGCTATGACATGGCTTCGCAAATGTGGCACAAGATGCTGCATTTAACTGCTGAAGGCACTTATGCAAGGCATCGAGGGCAATGCGCAACTGTGTTTCAGGGCATGGTTTTGGTTGGCGACTATGAAAACGGCAAGATTTACGAATTAGATTCGGAAAACTATACGGATGACGGTCAGACTATTCGCAGAATGCGTCGTGCGCCGCACTTGGTTGCTGATTTCCAACGTGAATATTTTGACGAACTACAAATACAATTTCAGCCTGGCGTTGGCTTTACAGGTTTATCCACAACCAACGGTTCGTTAATCCCTGGCGCAGTTTATCTAGGCGACAGCTATACAATTGCATCTACGCAAGAATTAACTATTCCGGTGGATGGCATTTACGTTATTGGAACGTCAACAACATTGACAGGAACTACAACCAACAACCCACAGGCAATGTTGCGCTGGTCAAATGACGGTGGTTCAACGTGGTCAAAAGAATATTGGGTAAGTATTGGTTCTGTTGGTCGCTACACTAATCGAGCTATTTGGCGGCGTTTGGGTACAGCGCGTGACCGTATTTTTGAGGTTGCGGTAACTGACCCTGTTTGGGCGGTAATTGTGTCTGCAAACCTGAAATCTTCGGCTGGGGACAACTAATGAGCATTACGCAAAATACGTCAACAATTCAGCCGTACCCACAGACTGAGTTCCTAGACCAAACGACAAACCGACCGACAAGGGCTTGGCAACAGTTCTTTTTGAACTTGCTAAATTACTCTAGCGCACCTACGGCAAGTGCTGGAACTGCGGCCTTACCAACTGCGCCTGTTGGCTTTATAAATATTACCGTAGGCGGCAAACCGTACAAGGTTCCGTATTACAATCCTTGAAATCATTGGGGAATTAAATGGCTACTGCTGCGCAGCTTAAACAAGACCTAATCAACGCTGTTGCTAAGGTTCGCGTGTCGAACCAAGGCGCACCTATGGACGTTAAGTTTTCCGATGGGAAAACATACACCGTTTATAACGACGGTAGTGGTGCGGGTGATGCTTTAGGAATTAATTTTAGAGATTTAACCGGCTCATTTAATTCGGCTGAATCCGCATTGCGTCCAGCCCCTGCGCCAACTCCAATAGCGCAAGTTGCTCCACAACCAGCACCACAACCTGCTGCGCAGCCAGCCCAATCTACGCCTGTTGCACAAGTAGCACCGGCTGCGACTGCCGGCAGCCAATTGCCTACGCTTAAACAATCTATTATTGACGATCAGTTTAAGAATAGACGCACCAACGAATTAACTTCTTTCAATTCTGATATTCGTGACCAAATTTATAACGCAGGTTGGGGTCAAAAATCTGATGCGGTCAGAGTATTAAACGGTGCGGGTGTTTACGGCATTATTTCAGCCCCTGAAGGCATGGGCGGTACTGGTTATAAATCAGTAACAGGCAAGGTTGCTACTGACCAAGACTTTGTTAATGCTGCTAAAGCTGCTGGTATTGACCCATCGGCTTATTACAGTAAACAAACTATAGGCATAGGTGGCTCACAAAATGTATTAAACAAAACCAAGCTTTATGACGCTTTGCAAGCAAAAGGCAAAGACCTTTATTCAGTAACCAATGCGCTTAGTGGTGCTGCGCGTGGCGATTCTGCGCCTCATGCAACCGTTTTATATAAAGCGGATGGCAGCGGGAATCTTGTACCGCAAAACAATCCAGAAACCGGTCAGCCAGAAGTTAAATATTTTGATGCGGTAAGGTACGCAAATGCGCCTAGCTTTATGGAAGAATTTGGGCCATTTTTAGGTATGGCTGGGCTTGCTTTTGGTGCGCCTTATTTGCAAGGTCTTGCAGGTGGAACTACTGCGGCATTAGAAGCTGGTCAAATTGGGGCTATGGGTGCGGGGGCGGGTGCTGGTTCAACTTTAGGTTTAGGCGCGGGAGCAGGTTTAGGAACCGGCACAATGGCTGGCACTATGCTTGGTGGTACTGGCGCAACTCTTGGAACAACTGCCGGAATAGCTTCAGGATTAGGCACAGCGGGTTTATTGGGCGGTGGTACTGCTGCCGGCTTACCTTTAAATCAGGTAGGCGCATTAACTTCTACAATGACCCCGCAACAAGTCGCAGCGTTAAAAACTACAGGTGATGTTGTTGGCGCGGGGGGCGCACTTGCGAATGGTATTGGCATGGGTGCTGGCGGGGCTGCTGCTGGAAATGCGATAGCCAATGCTTTGGCAAATAATGGTTTATACAATTTGCTTGGTTCTGGTGCAGGTGCTTTAGCTTCTTATCTTGGCGCAAGTGGTCAAGCTGATGCCGCTAAACAAGCTGCCGAAAATCAAATGTCGATGTTTAATACCATCAACAAGCAATTAATTCCGCAACGTGGTGCTGGGTATCAAGCATTAAATCAGATCAGGTCAATGTTGCCAGGTCAATCTATGGCTTATGACGAGCTAGGAAATCCGGTAGGCGTACAAACTGGCAATGATTATTTAACTCGCCAATTTACGCCGCAGGATTTGCAAGCCGGTCTTGCGCCTAACTATCAGTTCATGCTTGGTCAAGGCCAGCAACAAACGCAACGTCAAGCAAACCTGTCTGGTGGTGCTATGGGCGGGAATGCTTTACGAGCTTTGCAAGATTACACGCAAAATTATGCCGGCAACGCTTATCAAAATGCATTCCAAAACTTCCAGAATCAACGCACAGGAATTTACAATACCTTGGCGGGTATAGCTGGAATTGGTCAGAACGCTACCAATACAGCCGCAAATGCAGGTCAAGCGGCTACTACAGCAGCGGGTCAATTGGGCGTTGGGTCAGCAGCGGCGCAAGCAGCGGGATTGCAAGGCGTAGCTAATGCTGCTTCAGGTGGTTTGCAGAACTATCAGCAGAACCAAATTCTTCAGGCTATTTTGGGTCAAAACCAAAACGTAGCGCAATATCAAAACACCGCATCAACATTTCCTAATGTTGCGTAAGGATTAATCATGGCTGACTATGGTTTCAATTTGAATTTAGGCCCACAAACAAAGCCAACAAGCCTAAATGACATGCTGAATATGGCGGGTGCTGCGCAATCTTTGCAGCAGAACATGCAAATGAATCCTTTGCAGCTTCAGCAAGCACAACAAACTGTTAGCAAAGGCGGCATTGATCTTGAGCAAGCGCAACGAACAAATGCAGAGCAAGTAGCTTTGCAAAAGTTTTTGTCTAACCCAAACAATTGGCAAACCAATGGTCGTATTGATATTGACAAGTTAAATTCGTCAATTCCAAGCATTGCGCCTTTAACTGGCGGCGAAGTAATTAACAAGTTCACGACACTTGGCGAGGCTCAAACTAAGGGCATTGAAGCTAGAAACAAACTTGGATTAACGCAAAGGGCAATTATTGCAGGGCCTTTGGCTATGCTTGGTCGCATGGGTGTTAATGACCCTAAAGTGTATATTCAAGAGTTAAATCATTTGAAAGCCATGCACAAGAATGAAAAAGATTTGCATGACTTAATTGACGTTGAAATTAATCTTTTAAGCCAAGCACAAGAAGGGCCTGGCATTTCTCAATCTGCTATTCGTGGTGCGCAATCATTGTTAGGTGCGGCAGAACAAGAGGCTAAATTTGCGCCTTCAGTTCAAACTGTTAATACAGGTAGCGAAATTAAACCTGTTGTTGTTACTCCTTCTGTTGCTGGTTCAACTCCAAACATTCAAGTTGGCGGCGGCAAAGCTATACCGACAACAATACAGCCAGGGCAAAAAGTTGTTCCAACAGGTCGCGTTGATATAAACAACAACCCAACTGCTATTGTTTACAACCCTGACGGTAGCGTGTACGGAGAAATTACAATTCCTGCTGTTGGCGGTCAACAAGCTGCGCCGTCAGCACCTGCGCCAACTGCCGCACCAGCAGCAGCACCAGCGGCAGCAACGACTGAAGTACCAACCGCACCACAAGCACAAAGAGTTACGCCAATTCAAGCAGCACCACCACCGGCGCGGATGCGCCCAGGTGAAACGCCGGCAACATATGAAGCGGCAAACAAAATGCGTACAAATGCGCAAGATGCCGCTGGACAAGTTCCGTTGCAATTGTTTAACAACAATAAAATTATTGAACTTGCTGACAAAGCGGCGACAGGTAAAGGTGCTGACCTTTTAGCTAACCTTACCGGTGGTTATGCTGCGTTGCCTTTTGGCGGCGATATGGCTAGTAACTTGAACCAGCTTGGTCATTACATGGCTTTGCAGACTTCTACTCTTGCGCAAAGTGCTGGCCTAAATAGTGATGCGGGTCGAGCAATTGCCGGTCAAATGTCAGGCACTACCGAATGGACTCCTGACGCAATTAAGAAAACCGCAAGAGTTAATCGTGCTTTAGCTACGGCAACTGATTTGGTTAATCGCGGCATTCAAAATGCGTTTAACAAAACAAATGACCCGCTGTCAGCAAGAGATTTCCAAAACAAGTGGTCACAAGTTGCTGACGTTGAAGCTATTCAGCTTTATGACGCTATTAAGAACGGCAACAAAGCTGACATTAAATACGTTGTTGATTCTATGGGTGGCCCTAAGTCTGACAAATACAAGAAAGCCTTGCAGAAGATTAACTTTATGAACTCAGTTCTTAAGGGGCAATAATGGCTGTCGATGAACTAAATGCAGATGCTATTGACGCAGCCGTAAGAGATGTTTACGGTCAAAAAGGCAAGCCGGCAGCAAAATCTAAAACTGTTGATCTGACAGGTTTAAACCCTGACCTTGCGGAACGTGTGCAAAAAGCGCAGGAAGCTTATCGCAAAGAGTTTGGCAAAGACTTGCCCATTACTAGCGCGGTTAGATCAAAAGCAGATCAACAACGGCTTTACGACCAACGTGCTACCAATCCAAACCCTGTAGCCCCACCTGGCACAAGCTTGCACGAAACAGGTAATGCTTTGGATATTCCCGCAAGCGTTCCTGAAAAGTTCCTGAACAAGTTTGGCATTCATAGGCCAATGGGTAAAAAAGACCCTGTGCATGCTGTCGCAATGAAAGACTTTCAAAGCGACGTTATGGACGTTCAGGATATTGAAGCGGCGGTCGGCGATATTTACAAAGGCCAAGCACCGGCAAAACCAAAGGGCGGAAATATTCCTTACATGCCGCCGACTAATCCTAGAGAAACTAGCACTATTTCTAAGATTGGTCGCAGCGTTGCCGGTTTAGCCGATACCATTCTAGGTGGCGTTCAAGCTTTTCCTGGGACTGCTTTGGCTGAAATTGGCTATGCCGGCGTAAAGGGTTTAGAGGCACTAGGGCTGGCAAAGGCCGGTCAAGCAGAACGTGGCAGGGAAGAAGCATATAAACAGTTTGTAGAGCCTTACACAAAGCCTGTAGGCCAAGCCTTTGGTGTTTCTGAAACGCCGGAATACAAAGGCGAAATTAGTCAGCAAACAATGCAATTTATTGGCGAAAATCTTGATAAAGGTGCTGATTGGATTGCACAACAAACAGGTTTGCCAAAAGCTTCCGTTCAAAATTTAATGTTTACTGCCGGTTTTGCGGCTGGCCCTGCTGCAAATAGGTTTGCCGGTAAGGTAGTAAACAAGGCGGTTGCTGCTGCTGAAAATGTTGTGCCGAAAGCTGCTGAAGCTGTTACGGCTGCAAAACAAGCTGTTAAAGATATTGTCCCAACAAGTGCTGATATTGCTATGCGTCAGCAGTTTGAGCGCAGGAAAAAAGGTTATGGGCCAGAACCAACAGAAGCCCAAGAACTTTCGGGAGTTGGTGCTGCGCGTAGTGAAGCTAATCCTTATGCCGGTCACATTACAGGCGAAGAAACTACAGGTGCTTACCCAACTGTCAAACTGTCTAAAATTAGAAATGATGTTTCGCCTACTGAACAAAATGTTAGGGCTGAAATATTAAGTGAAGTTTTAGGAAAAGATGCTTCAGGTATTCGTGAGGGCGTTTTAAAAGGCAACGAGGATATTCTGCGCAGCGAATACACGCTTGCAAAGAAAGCTGACACACCTGCGGCACAGATTTTGAAACAACAGCTTGCAGACGAGCAAAATGCTTTGTCAAACTATGCTCAAGAGCGCGTAAACAATACCGGAGCAAACAGAAACTTCAATAGCGATTATGAACGCGGTCAGGCAATTAACGACGCTTTTACTGGCGACGAAGGTGCTACAGGCTGGTTTAAAAAGCAGAAAAGCGATCTTTATCAAGCGGCGAAAGATAAAGTAGGCGACAACCCTATTAACACAAGCCATGTTGATGATTTGCTTGAGAACAAGCAATTTAGGGCTGGCCTTGGATTAAAGGGAAATGAAGCGGTTGCAAAAAGCGCACAGCAACTGATTGAATTGGCTAAAACTGTTGGCTTTGAAGATGAAGTCGGCAAGTTTCATCCGGCTAATTCTATTTCTGCGTGGGATGCGGTTAGGAAGTCTTTAAATTCAAATTGGACTAAAGACAACGCAAGCATTATCCGCAAGATAAATCAAGCTATTGATAAGGACGTTGCTGCCGCTGGAGGTGGTGATCTTTACAAAGTAGCTGACAGGATGCATGAAGCAGAAAAAATATTGTTTGGTTCTAAGGGCATCAAAACTATTTTTGGTGAAATAGACCCTAACGGTGTGCAGACAGGTGCGGCGTTTGAAGCTATACCGCAAAAGCTAAACAGTATGCCGTTTGACCAATGGCGACACATTTACGATACTGCTGACCAACTTTCCAAAGGTTCTGTAAAAATAAAAGGTGAAATGGTTGCCGTTCCTGAAGAAGTTATTGCAGCGGCAAAGGCTGCAAAAAGCGAAATGACAGGTGCATTAGCTAGAGATATTTATAAAGCCGGTGCTGGCAATAAAGGCGAATGGAGTGCTGTTGGTGCTAACAAGCGCATGAATGCTTTAGATCAAAAGATACGTCATGCGTTTGACCCTGAAGAAGTTCAAGCTTTCCACAAGTTAAACTACGCAGGGCAATTAATGCCTACGCATGGTTACGAAGGCGCAGCGTTGCAAGCGTCTAGGTTGGAGCGTCTTGCTGAGAAATTGCCTACTGCGGGTGCTGCTGCTGGTTCTGCTATTGGCGGTTCTGCAGGTGCGGCTATTGGCGAAGTTATTGGCGGCAAGACAAGCGGTCTTTTAAAAGGCCGTTCGCAACGACAAGCAGCGGAAAGATTACAAAAGCAATTGGAAGAAAACTTTAGAAAAGGCAGAAAATAATGAGCGTCAATCTTTCGCCAATCGGCAATGGTTTCCAGTTCTTTACAACTTTAGGTGAGCCGCTATCTGGCGGTTTTATTTATACTTACCAAGCTGGCACAACAACGCCGCAAAACACTTATACAACGTCGGCGGGTACGATTGCCAACACCAACCCTATTGTTTTGGGTACGGATGGCAGACCACCGCAGGAAATCTGGCTAACAGCAAGCAGCAACTATAAGTTTATTTTGACGGATAGCAGCAACGTCGTTATTGCCACTTACGATAATTTGTATGGCATTTTAGGTTCCGCACCGTCGGTTACTCCAGTACCGACAGGCGGTATTATCATGTGGAGTGGTTCTATAGGGTCGATTCCTTCCGGTTATGTTATTTGCGATGGTACGAATGGAACGCCTGATTTGCGTGATCGTTTTGTTGTCGGTGCTGGCACTAGCTATTCGGTCGGTAACAATGGCGGCTTTGCGTCATCCGGCGTGGTTACATCCGTTGGAACAAACAATCCGCTTTATTATGCTTTAGCTTTCATTCAGAAAACATAAGGTGCGGGAAATGTCAGACGTTGATATGTTCAAATATGGTCAGCTAGTTGCTCAAGTAGAAGCGATGGATAAAAAAGTCGATTCTATGGACAAAGATTTAAAAGAGTTGCTTGCGTTGGCTAACAAGGGTCGTGGCGGCATGTGGTTCGGCATGGTCTTTGTTTCTGCTGTTAGTGCTGTGTCTGGTTACATAACTCACATATTCACAAAAAATTGACCCGCTTACTATTCTTGCGGCTGCAAAACTGGCTGCTTCTGCTATCAAGCAAGGTTGTGAGTTGTACCAAACAGCTAAAGCGGATGGCATGGAATTGGTCGATGCTTACGGTAAAGCTAAGGATGTTGTTGCTGACATTAGCAGCCATTTAGGGCATTTTTTTAAAGCGCATGAACAACTAGAAAAGCACGTTCATGAGGAAGAATTAAAAAGTAAGAAGGCGCGTGACCCTGAACTATCTGTAAACCAAGAAGCGTTTAACAGGGTAATGGCGCAAAAGGAAATGATAAGGCTAGAAACAGAGTTACGCGAAACGCTCATATATTCCGCACCTAAAGAATTGGGGGCAATTTGGTCGGAGTTTGAAGCCATGCGGGATAGGATTAAGGCAGAACGTGCAGAGGTACAACGTCAAGAGTTACATAAGCAGCAGGTAGCTAAATGGCGACGAGAAAAAATAAAAAGGAAGGTAAAGGAACAACTGACTTCCATTTTGGCGGTGTTGTTCGTCCTAGTGTGGTTCCTATGGGTGATGATACTGATAAGAACAAGCCAGACGTACCGCTATCATTTCTCATTGCCTTGGTGGTCGTGTGTATTGTGCTAGTTATTGCATTGCCTGTCATGGGCATAATGTATCTTGACATGAACAACGCAACGATTAAGGCGATGGAAGAAATAAAGAAAATGCGTGAACTTCGGGCAAAGATAATACTAGAGATGCAGGGGGAATAATGTTAACAATTGTCAGCACTTTGATTTCGTTCTTAATGGGCGGCTTGCCTAAGATATTTGATTTCTTGCAAGATAGGTCAGACAAAAAACACGAATTGCAGCTTGCGCAAATGCAGACAGAGCGCGAAATGCAGTTACTGGCGGCGGGTTACGCAGCACAGCAGCACATAGAAGAAATAAAGTTAGACGAGATTAAGACGCAAACGGAAGCTGACAACAAGCAGGTTTTGATTGGTGCGCAACAGGCTGAAATGGCTGCTATATATGCGCATGACACAAGCTTGAACGAAGGCACTAGCCAATGGATGAAAGACCTTCGTGCGTCTGTCAGGCCTGTTATTACCTATGGGTTCTTCTTTTTGCTTGTGGCTATAGACGCTACATTAGCTTACAAGGGCATTAGCAGCGGCGTTGAATTCAATGTGTTGGCTGACCAGCTTTGGGACAACGAAACACAAGCGTTGTTCGCTTCGATTATTGCGTTTCACTTTGGCGGTAGAGCTTTTGGTAAATAGTGTTAGGGCTTGATTTGGCCTTTGACATGGGCGAGATGGAAAGCCAGAAAAAATCTCGCATTGGCATCCTCAAACGCTGGCTTAACGCCCTAACGTAATAAATATAGCATGGGAATATCAAGCAAAGCACTAAAAATGATTCAGCACCATGAAGGCACGAAGCTGAAGCCTTACCGTTGCCCCGCAAAGCTTTGGACTATAGGCACAGGACACGTTCTATATCCAGAACAAGGGGCAATGAAGTTGGAAGATCGTGCGGCGTTTGAGTTAAAGCCGGCAGACAATAGATTATTTACGAGGGAAGAAGTAGATGCAATTCTGGCAAAAGACCTTGAGCGTTTTGTGCGCGGAGTTCTTAAATATTGCCCTAGTGCTGGCAGTAATCAAAACTGGATGGATGCTCTTGTCAGCTTCAGCTTTAACGTCGGGCTTGGCACTTTACAGCGCAGCACACTCAGACAAAAGCATAATCGCGGTGATTACCAAGGTGCTGCCGACGAGTTTTTGAAGTATTGTAAGGGCGGTGGTAAAGTCTTAAAAGGGCTTGAAAACCGCCGCAAAGATGAACGCTCACTTTATTTAGGGAACTAACATGGCAACTAACTTTAAGATTACCAAAGGCGAATCAAAAAAAGACAATGATTCAAATTACGTCGTTAAAAAAGATTTCCAGAAGGAAATGCAAAAAGTTAGTGCCATAGATAAAGAACTAAAGAGGCATGAAAAGATGCCTATGGATTCAGCACACCCAATACCAAAGCTTCGCCACAAGTAATTACTTGGATTGTTTGTAGGTAAAGAGTTCGGGCGGGTAAGTGTAAGTGTCGCCAGCGTCATAAACTACATGAACTGCGCCTGACCAGTAATTCCAACAGCCCCACAGGGTTTTGCCGCTGTCGCCGGTGGAATACATTAATTTTAGGGTAGTTGCGTCTGGCCTTTGAGTGCAAGGCAGGGTTAGCAAAACTATTTTGCCGTTGGCTTTATTTGGGCCTTCAAACCAATCTTCGGCGTAAGCGTTGGAAACCAGCAGTAAAGCTAAAAGTATTTTTTTCATGATAAGCCCCGCAGTTCTTTAGATTTTTGGGAAAGGTAGGGGCTGACGCTGCGCTTCTTCAGACAATCTTCGCAACGCCAACCCCGCATCAAGCCTGGCTGTTTATACCCGCCTTCTTCCGGCTTCTTACGTTGGCAGGTAGTGCAAAACCGTTTAATCATCTAAAAGCACCACAGCCATAATTGCGGCAGCTACCAAAAAGCAGCAGCCAAAACCCATCAAAAGACCGCTGACAAACAAAATGTTGGCAAATGTCTCCAT
>Ga0181352_1000135_pt1 | contig 35104 bp, 42 predicted proteins | sample Fa13VDMLBSN_FD_130103 | JGI IMG/M metagenome (GOLD analysis project Ga0181352, IMG submission 130103) | Freshwater viral communities from Lake Michigan, USA - Fa13.VD.MLB.S.N | ecosystem: Environmental > Aquatic > Freshwater > Lake | place: USA: Michigan | collected 2013-09-23 | reverse complement strand
TTCTGGGAGGGTGTCGAGACTCATCTATCTCTGTCTTTAGGTGGCTTAGGGGGTGGGGAAGGCGGTTTCGGCGCGGGCGGAGGCGGAGGCGGAGGCGGAGGCGGAGGCGGAGGCGGCGGAGGCGGTGGAACAACCCCACCCACTCCCCCCGGCCCCAAGACCTGCCCTCCGGGGTACAAGCTCCACACGTTCCCTGACGGAAGTACCACTTGTATTCCCACCACAAGTGGTACAGGAATGGTTCGTCCAATCGTTGCGCCCTACTACCAGCCGGTCGGTGGGATACTTTCGCAAGGGTACCCCAGTCTGGCTCCGTATTACCCGCAAGCTCCTTCGACCCCGCCTCCAACCCCTGCTCCACCTCCAACCCCTACCCCACCTCCCGCTCCTCCCAAAAAGCCTCCTGTAAAGGACAATCCGGGAAGCCGGTAAGGTAGACAGAAGGTCCAATGAGTCTCGAAACACTTCCAGAAGCAGCCCTCAAAGAGCTGCTTCTGCTGACAGAAGCGAAAAAGAGGCTGGACCTGCGCGAGAAGGCGCAGGACAGCTTCATGTCGTTTGCCCACCACGTCTACGAGAACTTCATCGAGGGCCGACATCATCGAATCATCGCCGAAAAGCTCGAGCGCGTGGCGCGCGGGGAACTGAAGCGGTTGATCATCAATATGCCGCCTCGTCACTCGAAGTCAGAGTTCGCGTCGTTCCTGATGCCTGCGTGGTTTCTGGGCCGGAACCCGAAGCTCAAGATCATTCAGGCCACGCACAACACCGAGCTTGCCGTCCGGTTTGGCCGCAAGGTCCGAGACCTTATCGACGACCCCAAGTACAAAGAGATTTTCCCGAAGACGAACCTGAAGGAAGACTCGAAGTCCGCGGGCCGATGGCAGACGGACCATCTCGGCGAGTACTTTGCGGCCGGTGTCGGTGCAGCTGTGACAGGTCGCGGCGCTGACCTCTTCATCATCGACGATCCGCACTCCGAACAGGACGCCTTGTCCGACACGGCGTTTGACCACGCCTACGAGTGGTACACCTCTGGCCCCCGTCAGCGTCTGCAGCCCGGCGGCGCGATCATCGTCGTTATGACCCGCTGGGGGAAGAAGGACTTGACCGGCCGCCTGATACAGGCGCAGGGCTCGGACATCATGTCGGACCAGTGGGAGGTCGTGGAGTTCCCGGCCATCATGCCGTCCGGAGACCCGCTCTGGCCGGAGTTCTGGGAGAAGAACGCCCTCCTGTCGATCAAGGCGTCGCTGCCTGCGGCCAAGTGGTCGGCACAGTGGCAGCAACAGCCAACGACATCTGACGCAGGCATCATCCGCAAGGACTGGTGGCGGATGTGGGAGAAAGAGGATGTCCCGCGTCTGGACTACATCCTTCAGGCCTACGATACGGCCTTCTCGAAGAAGGAGAGCGCCGACTATTCGGCGATCACCACGTGGGGAATCTTCAAGCCGGAGATCGACGGGCCCGACAACATAATCCTTCTGGACGCCCAGAGGGGACGATGGAGCTTTCCGGAGCTAAAGCAGGTCGCTTTTGACGAGCACGAGTACTGGCAGCCTGATATGGTTCTTGTCGAAGCCAAGGCCACAGGACAACCGCTCATCGACGAGTTGCGCCTAAAAAACATCCCTGCCCTCGGGTTCTCCCCGGGCGGCCGGGGCGGCGGCCGAGACAAGGTGAGCCGGATGCACATGGTCGCGCCGCTCTTTGAGGCTGGCATGGTCTGGTCCCCGGAGGCCAAGAGTTTCTCGGAAGATGTGATCGAAGAGGTGACCTCTTTTCCCAATGGCGATCACGACGACTTTTGTGATAGCATGACGCTGGCATTAATGCGTTTCCGTCAGGGTGGTTTTGTGGCACTTGAGGGCGAAGACGTAGGGGATGATCTTATCCCACGCAAACGGGAGTACTACTGATGGCTGTCGCACCTCGTATGGCAGGTTCTTTGACTGACCGCGGCTTTATGCAGGGCGGGATGGACGAAGGCGTTCCGGATGTCGAGTTCTCGATGCCGATGGCCGAGGACTTCTCTGGCGGCGCGGTTGTCACGGAAACGGACGACGGCGGAGCGACGGTGCAGGGCATGGCGGAGGTCCTCGCGGCGCTTGAGGCCGAGGTTCAAATCCCCCACGACGCCAACCTCGCAGAATATCTCGACGACGCGTACCTCGGCGCGATCGCGTCAGACCTCACGGCCTTTTACGAAGACGACCTCCTGTCCCGGGAAGAATGGGAAGAGGCCTACACCAATGGTCTGGACCTGCTTGGCGTCAAGACCATTGAGCGCACAGAGCCATTCCAAGGCGCGTCCGGCGTGACCCATCCCCTGATCTCCGAGTCGGTCACCCAGTTTCAGGCGCAGGCCTACAAGGAGCTTCTGCCAGCAGGCGGCCCCGTCAAGACTGGCGTCATGGGCCTGAAGGACCCGGAGCGCGAGTCGCAGGCGTCGCGCGTCCGGGACTTCATGAACTACCAGATCACCGACGTGATGGAAGAGTACGATCCAGACATGGATCAGCTGCTGTTCTATCTCCCCCTCTCCGGCTCCTGCTTCAAGAAGGTTTACTGGGATGTTGGTCTGCAGCGCGCTGTTGCCAAGTTCATCCCGGCGCAGGACCTTGTCGTCCCCTACATGGCCACGGACTTGTACACGACGCCACGGGCCACGCACCGACTGCGGATGGACAAGAACGAAATCCGCAAGATGCAGGTTGCCGGGATGTACCGGGACGTCGACCTAATCTCCAACGACGAACCCGTCGATCAGGTTCGCGAGAAGGTTGACGAGCTGCAGGGCACGTCTAAGACCTACACCGACGACACCTACACGCTGCTCGAAATGCACGTGAACCTCGACCTAGAAGGCTTCGAGGACCTCGATCCTGAGGGAGAACCCACAGGAATCGAGCTTCCGTACATTGTCACCATTGACCGCGCCTCGTCCAAGATTCTGTCGATCCGCCGCAACTTTGAAGAGGGGACCGATCTGGCCAAGAAGCGCCAGTACTTTGTCCACTATAAGTTCATGCCGGGTCTGGGCTTCTACGGCTTCGGCCTGATCCACATGATCGGCGGGCTCGGCCGCGCGGCGACGTCGATCCTCCGTCAGCTGATTGACGCCGGAACGCTGGCAAACCTCCCGGGTGGCTTTAAGGCCAAAGGTATCCGGGTTCGCAACAGCGACGAGCCTATCCGGCCGGGCGAGTTCCGCGACATCGACGCCCCCGGCGGAGACCTCCGCAACTCGATCATGCCTCTGCCGTACAAGGAGCCGAGCGCAACCTTGGCTCAGCTGCTTGGTAGCCTGATCGAAGCGGGTCGCCGCTTCGTCTCGCTGGCCGACGAAAAGACCAGCAACATGAACCAAGAGGCCCCTGTCGGGACCACTGTGGCCCTGCTGGAGCGCGGCACAAAGGTTATGTCGGCGATCCACAAACGCCTGCACTATGCCCAGAAGACCGAGTTCCGCATCCTCGCCCGCATCTTCGCGGACAACCTGCCGCAGGAATACCCCTACGAGGTTGCCGGGGCCGAGCGCACGGTGTTCGCGGCGGACTTCGACGACCGCATCGACGTGATCCCGGTCAGCGATCCGAACATCTTCTCGATGGCACAGCGGGTTACTCTGGCCCAGACGCAGCTCCAACTCGCGCAGTCGGCCCCGCAACTGCACAACCTGCATGCTGCGTTCCGGCGCATGTATCAGGCGCTTGAGGTCCAGAATATTGAAGAGCTGCTGCCCGCTCCTCCGGAGCCGCAGCCGACAGACCCGGTCACCGAGAACGCCCGTATCCTGATGGGGGAACTGGCACAGGCCTTCCCCGATCAGCTGCACGACATCCACATCGCCCTTCATGTGGCCTTCATGAAGACTCCGCTGGTCTCCACATCTCCGACGGCGATGGGCGTGTTCTACGCCCACATCCTCGAGCACATTGCGCTCAAGGCCCGCAACGACGTTCAGGCCCAGATTATGCAGCTCATGGAAACCGCGGAGGCTCAAGCGGTAGCTGGACGGGCAAACCCGCAGATGGTGCAACAGATGCTTATGCAGGCGCAGCAGCAGATGCAGGACCCGGCCCAGATTGAGCAGCTTGTCGCAATTCGTCAGAAAGAGCTGATGGACGAACTGCTGCCGATGATCTCGCCGCAGGGCCCTGATCCGATGGCCGACCCTCTGGTGATGATCCGCATGCGGGAACTTGAGCTGAAGGGCAAGACCGAGGAGCGCAAGGGCGAGATGGAAAAAGCCCAGCTGCTGCTCGAGGCCGCCAACCAGAAGCAGCGCGCCACCACCGACGCCGCCCGTCTTGAGTTGCAGGAGCAGATCGCGGACGAGCGAAACGAGGTCAACCGTGAACGGATCGAGGTCCAACGACAGTCGTCCGCAGCAAAACAGAGGGCCTTCTGATGCCGCTAAAGTCCGGGAAATCGCAAAAGACGGTGTCGTCTAACATCAGCATGTTGGTCAACGAGGGCCGTCCGCAGAAGCAGGCAGTGGCCATCGCCTTGTCCAAAGCAGGCAAGAAACGCTACGCCCAAGGCGGAATGGTCAACAGCCGCTTCAGTGACGCCGCTCGTCCGCAGCGTTTCCTCGGCGTTTTCTAAGGTGACAGCCGGACACTTTCATGCGATGAACAAAAAACTTATGGGGAGGTTCTTGCATGGATGTTGTTAGCTTGTCGAAAGCGCTGTATAAGTCCTTACGGGAGCGCGAAAACGACATCGTCGAGATGGTCGCGACGGGCTCTCCCGCGAACTGGGAGCAGTACCAGAGCATGGTTGGCGAGATACGGGGCCTCGCTTTTGCCAGAGAAGAACTTCGAGCCCTGCTGGAGAGAACGACAGAAGATGCCTTCGAAGCTTTATCTTCCTGACCACTTGGTGGAACGCATTAACAAGACCAAGGCGGACAGTGAGCCCGTATCTGCTCAGTCCGCCTACGTCAAACCCGAGGAACGCGTCCTCGACCCCGAGCTCATCGAAAAGCCCTTGGTAGACCGCCTGCCCCAGCCGACAGGTTGGAGGATTTTGGTCATGCCGTACAAGGGCAAGGCCAAGACTGACGGAGGCCTGATCCTGCCTGATCAGGTGCGCGAACGCGAAGCGCTTGCCACGGTCGTGGCCTACGTCATGCGCTTGGGGCCTCTGGCCTACAAGGACCCCAACAAGTTTGGCGACAACGCAACCCCATGGTGCCAAGAAGGCCAGTGGGTCTGCATCGGCCGATATGCCGGTTCGCGGTTCAAGATCGACGGCGGCGAGGTTCGCATCATCAATGATGATGAGATCATCGCAACCATCCTTGAGCCTGACGACGTACAACATGTGTGAGGAATAACATGAGCACAGAGAACGAAGAGGACCTCGGCACCGAGATCATCGTTGAGACCGATGCCCCTGCGGAAGGCCAGACCACTCAGTCATCGGCTGATGACGATGATGAGCTTTCGTCGTACAGCACCAAGGTTCAAGCTCGGATCAGCCGGATCACCGAGAAGTACCGCAAAGAGCAGCGGGACCGGGAGGAGGCCACTCGCGTAGCCCAGAAGCTTCTGGAAGAGAACCAGCAGCTGAAGAGCCGCGTTCAGGCGCTCGACACTGGTTATCTGTCGGAGTACGGCGCTCGACTGGAGCACCAAGAGCATCTGGTCAAGGGCGCGTACCGCGTGGCCTATGAGTCTGGGGACTCCGACGCGATGCTTGCGGCGCAGGAAGACCTTGCCAAGATCGTCTTGGAGAAGCAGCGCTACGCCACTGCCAAGCAGCGCTCCGAGGCAGCCCCTGCCCGCGCGCAGCAGGCTGAGCGGGAGGCCGCGGTCACGCAGCAACAGGCGGCTCCTCCGCCCAAGCCCGACCCCAAAGCACAGAGCTGGGCCGAGAAAAACAAGTGGTTTGGCGAAGACCGCATCATGACGACTGCGGCAATCGCCATCCACCAGACGCTCGTCGAGGATGAAGGCTTTGACCCGAGCTCGAATGAGTACTATACTGAGATCGACCGCAGGCTTCGTTCGGAATTTCCGCAGAAGTTCGCGGCCAGAAAACCTGGTGGAGGAAGTCAGGTCGCACCTGCTGGCAACTCCGCATCCCGCAGCACGACACAGGAGCGCCGAACAGTGAGGTTGACCCCTTCTCAGGTCGCTATCGCGAAACGGCTGAACGTTCCGCTGGAAGAATACGCCAAGTACGTGAAGGATTGAGAGAATGGACCGCACACCACGCACTGCTGATACCCGCGAGAAAGAGTCTCGTCGTAAGCCTTGGGCCCCTCCGAGTGTCCTTGATGCCCCCGCCGCCCCCGAAGGATACAAGCACCGCTGGGTGCGCGCGTCCATCCGCGGAGAGGAAGACAAGGGCAACGTGTTCAACCGTCTGCGTCAGGGCTACGAACCTGTCCGTGCGGAAGAGCATCCGGACTACCAAGCGCCCACCATTGATGACGGCAAGCATGCCGGGGTCATTGGGAACGGCGGTTTGATTCTGACTCGCGTACCTGTCGAGACAGCCCACGAAAGAACCGAATTTTACGGGAACCGGACCCGCGAACAGATGACGGCTGTGGATCAGGACTTGATGAAAGAGCAACACCCTTCGATGCCGATCAACCAACAGCGGCAGAGCAGGGTATCTTTTGGCGGACGAAAATCGTCCGACTGATAAGGAGCAACGTCTATGCCTAACACTTCCGGTGCGTTCGGGCTTCGCCCGATCAACCTCGCCGGTGGCGCTCCCAACAGCCAAGGTACCAACGCGTACTTTATTGCTTCGGACGCCTCTGCGATCTACAACGGTTCCCCGGTCATCGCGACCAATGGTGGCTCAATCGCCATCACTGGCTCGGCTTCGGGCGACACCTACAAACACCTCGGCGCATTCGCAGGCTGCGAGTACGTCTCGTCCGTGACTGGAAAGAAAACTTGGTCGAACTACTGGCCCGGTTCCGGCGCGAACACCAACTTCGACATCGTTGGGTATGTCTATGACAACCCCACCCAGCGCTTTGTCCTTGCCACCGACGCGACGTTCACCAACCGGGCCACGGCTCGTGCGGCGATCTTCGAAAACACCCAGTTCGACTCGGGCACTTCCGGTTCGGCCACCACGGGTCAGTCGTCGGCATCGATGGACGTGGCTACGCTCGATGCTTCGAACGCGTCGCTTCCGCTCAAGATTCTCGGCATCTACGATGATCCGACCTGCCAAGACTTCGCGGCAGCAGGCATCCAGATGATCGTGATGTTCAACAACCATGCACTCCTTCAGGCTGATTCTGAAGGCACGGTGGCATAAGGAGACCTGACCAATGGCAATTTCGCGCGCACAACTTGCGAAAGAGCTTGAGCCCGGTCTCAATGCTCTGTTCGGCATGGAGTATGCTCGGTATGAAAACCAGCATGCTGAAATCTTCACCACCGAGTCCTCGGATCGTGCATTCGAGGAAGAGGTTATGCTGTCCGGGTTCGGCGCAGCACCGACCAAATCGGAAGGCTCGGGCATCTCGTATGACGATGCACAGGAAGCCTACACCGCTCGGTACAACCACGAGACCATCGCACTGGCCTTCTCGATCACCGAGGAAGCCATCGAGGACAACCTGTACGACCGCCTTGGCAGCCGTTACACCCGTGCCCTCGCCCGTTCGATGGCTCACACCAAGCAGGTGAAAGCCGCCTCGATCCTGAACAACGCCTTCACGGCGGGTGCTTCGGCTGGCGGCGACGGCGTGGCTCTCTGCGCCACCAACCACCCGCTGGTCAACGGCTCGACTTTCGCCAACAAGCCGACCACTGACGCCGACCTGAACGAAACCTCGCTCGAGGACGCTCTGATCAGCATCGCTGGCTTCGTTGACGAACGCGGTCTGAAGGTCGCTCTGCGCGGCACGAAGTTGGTGATTCCTCGCCAGCTGCAGTTCGTTGCAGAACGCCTGATGGTGTCGAACCTCCGCGTCGGCACCGCCGACAACGACGTCAACGCCATCCGCTCGATGGGCATGCTGCCGGAAGGTTATGTGGTCAACGACTTCCTGACCGACCCGGACGCCTACTTCATCAAGACGGACGCACCGCGCGGCTTCATCCACTTCCAGCGCACCGCGCTGAGCACTGGCATGGAAGCTGACTTCGACACCGGCAACATGCGCTACAAGAGCCGTGAGCGTTATTCGTTCGGCTTCTCGGACCCGCGTTGCGTGTTCGGTACGACCGGCGCTTAATCCCCTGCAACGCCTTCGGGATTGCAGTGAAAGGTCCACTTCGGTGGGCCTTTCTTTTTGCCTCTGCCCCGTGTAGACTGCCGCAAAGGGTAACATCAGCCGCGCAGACAGGATGCCCTTCCTGACGTTGCACAGACTGCGGGGCGAAACCTTGTGCAAGAGGAAAAGGCCATGGCCAATACCACATTCAGCGGTCCCGTCCGTTCGCAAAACGGCTTCCAGACCATCTCCGTCAACCCCACCACGGGCACCGAGACCGTCACCGGCTCGTTCGGCTTCGGCATCGCAAACCCTGCAGGTGCTGGCATCACCGGTGGTACGGGCACCGTCTACGAGACCTCCGTTGCCCGCAACAACGGCATCGTGACCACCTCGATCATGATCGACCTGACGGGCCTGCAGTCTGGCGGCACTGCTGGCGACATCATTGGTACTAACGGTGCGGGCGTGGCTTACATTGCTCGGGTCACGACTGCCGATAACGGCACGGTCTTCGGCGTTCGTATGACCTGCTATGAGCTCCCGGCTGGCGGCGACACCGACATCGACCTGTACTCGGCCACCGAAGGCACGGGCGTTGAGGACGTCGCGATCTCGACCTTGACTGAAACTCAGATCATCAACTCTGGCACTTTGGCTTTGGGGTCGGCTGTCTTTGGCACCGACATCGCTGCCAACCAGTATCTCTACCTCGTTGGTCAGGGCACCTCGAACGCGGCCTACACCGCAGGTCGTCTGCTGATCGAAATCTTCGGCTACGACGCCTAATAGGAGCAGTATAACATGGGCGCGTCAGATATCCTTTCCGGACACCTCCACAGCAGCGGCTTTATCCGTAAGGCGAGAACCCGCATCAAGGCTTTCGACGTCGTTGGAACCAGCTCTGCGGGGATGCTGGAGTTCTGGGACACCGCTGTCGCGCCCACCGCTGCCACTTATGGCCGGGCCGCGGCCGTAGTGACAGTGACCAGCGTTGGGCACGGCCTGAGAACAGGCGACGTTGTGGGCATCTCCTTTGAAGAAGCTTCCGGGGTCGTCGCGACTCCCGGGAGCTACGTCATCACCGTAACGGGTAATGACACCTTCACGCTAACCGACATCAACAGCGGGACTATCGCCACCAGCACCGTCTGCCGCTATGTTTCCAACAAGCAGAACGGCTATAACGCCCGTTGGCTTGCCACGTATCACACGTCTGCCAGCGACATCTTCTTCAACGGGTTCAACCTTCCCGGCGAGGGTTTCCTCGCTCGGATTGGCGTGTACGTCTACGCGGAGAATCTTGACTCCATCAACGTGTACTACGGGTGACGATGCAATGGCCAAGACCCCAGCGTGGACCCGTAAAGAAGGGAAGAACCCCGCTGGGGGCTTGAACGCCAAGGGCCGAGCTTCGGCGAAAGCCCAAGGTATGAACCTGAAGCCCCCGGCTCCGAACCCGAAGACTAAGAAAGACGCCGCGAGACGCAAGAGCTTTTGCGCCCGCATGGGTGGCATGCCCGGTCCGATGAAGGACGAGAAGGGCAAGCCCACCCGCAAGGCCCTGTCACTTCGCGCATGGAATTGTTGACATGAACCGCTCGAGTACGTCCAAACAGATCGAGAACCCCGGAGGTAAGACGATGGCAAAGCCCGGCTTGTATGCTAACATCAACGCCAAGCGGAAGCGCATCGCCGCAGGTTCTGACGAGAAGATGCGGAAACCGGGAACCAAGGGCGCACCTACCGCGAAGGCCTTCCGGCAGTCCGCCAAAACAGCAAAGGGGAAGAAGTGATGAACTACGGTAAAAAGGGCGGTAAAGGCTGCTCGGCCGACATGATCAGCCCGCGCAAAGCCATGGCCATGGGTATGAAACCCTCCGGTGCCAAGAAGGGTACCAAGAAAGGCTCGAAGTAAGCCATGACAACCTCAGGAACCACGACGTTCAACCTAGACGTCGGAGAGCTGATCGAAGAGGCGTATGAGCGCTGCGGGCTTGAAGTTCGCACGGGCTACGACGCGCGCACGGCCCGGCGGTCCCTGAACCTAATGTTCGCGGAGTGGGCCAACCGTGGCCTCAACCTGTGGACCGTGGCCCAAGCGACGATCACTGTCACGCAGGGTACGGCGACCTACACCGTCGGTGCTGATCACGCGGACATTTTGGAGATGGTCCTTCGTCGTTCGGGTACGGACTACGAGGTTGAACGGATCAGCCGCGGTGACTTCTTCTTGCTGCCCAACAAGACCTCTCAGGGACGCCCGTCGCAGTTTTACTACGACCGGAAGATTTCCCCCGTCATCAACCTGTGGCAGGTCCCGGAGAACTCGACAGACCAGCTGGTCTACTACTACGTGCGGCGCATTCAGGACGCCGGGACGATGCAGAATACCACGGACATGCCGTGGCGTTTCTACCCCTGCATGGTGGCGGGCCTATCCTACTACCTTGCCATGAAGCGGGCCCCGGAGCGGATGGCCATGCTCAAGGCGATCTATGACGAAGAGTTCACTCGCGCGGCCGAGGAAGACGAGGACCGCGTCCCACTGAAGTTGCAGCCCGACGTAGCATACTTGAGGTTCTGATGTCGTTTGCCAGCGGTAAAAAGGCTTGGGGTATTTCGGATCGCTCAGGCGTCCGTTTCCGCCTGCGCGATATGCGCAAGGAGTGGACCGGTCTGCTTGTGGGTCCGGACGAGTATGACCCCAAACATCCGCAGCTCTTCCCGCCAAAGGCCTATCCAGACCCGCAGGCGCTCCGCAACCCCCGCCCAGACCCTGAGGCTGGGCATGTTTACGTCTCCGTTGGAAACACAGTATTCCCGCCGGTTGCGCCTGTATACCCCATGGTCGCGGGCCTCGGCTTTGTCACGGTGGTGATCACATGAGCTTTACCTATGGCCAGCTGAAGCAGGCTCTGCAGGATTATCTCGAGACCTCGGAGACCGCTTTCGTCAACAACTTGCCCCTCTTCATCCGCTTGTCTGAGGAGCGCATTCTCAAGAACGTCCAGTTGAGCCTGTTCCGCAAAAACGCGACGGCCAATGCGACGTCAGGGAATCAGTATCTTGCCTGCCCGTCCGACTTCCTCGCGCCCTTCTCGCTGTCTTACACGGACGCCGGGAATGACAAAATCTTTGCCGAGTTCAAAGATGTCAGTTTCGTTCAGGAGTACGCGCCGGACGCTGCCGTGACGGGGGCTCCTCGTTACTACGCCCAGTTCGACAACGGGAACTTCATCTTGGGCCCGGCCCCGAACTCGGCCTACTCCATGGAGCTGCACTACTTCTACCGCCCTGCCAGCCTCACGGCGGGGTCCGACAGCGGCACCACATGGCTCAGCATCAATGCCGAATTGACCCTGTTCTACGGGGCGATGGTCGAGGCATACATCTTTCTCAAGGGAGACCCAGACATGATGGCCACCTACGACAAGAGGTTCCAAGAGTCTCTGGTTGGTCTCAAGATGCTGGGCGAGGCCAAGCAGGTCACCGACGAGTATCGAAAGGGCATGGTTGTGAGGGCTAAGGAATAATGTTCTCTGCTAGTCTCTCCCTCCCTCTGACCCCTGTTGTCACGGTGACGACCACCAGCAATCGCGGCGAGACCCCTGAGGAGGTTGCGCTGCGCTGCGTGAACAAGCTGATCAGTGTGTCTGATTCTGCCCCACAGGAGATCAGGGATCAGGCGTTGGCGTACCGCGCCGCTTTGCTTACTGTTGTGACGTCGTACATGAAACAAGCAGTTACCAATGACCGCGTTACTGTGTATAATGCGCTGGTAGAGGCTGGTCAGCCACAGTTGGCCGCAGCCATTCAGAAACTTTAGGAGGCCACGATGGCAATCACGCAGGCAATGTGCACGTCGTTCAAGGACCAGCTTCTTGAGGGCGCTCACGACTTCCGTTCGAGCGGCGGGGACACCTTTAAGCTGGCGCTTTACACCAGCTCGGCTACTCTTGACGCAACCACGACTGCGTACTCGGCCACGAACGAGGTAGGGAACTCAGGAACTTACTCGGCGGGCGGTGGTACGCTGACCAACATTAGCCCGACGACCTCGGGTACGACGGCGTTCACCGACTTCGACGATCTGTCGTTCACCTCGGCTACCATCACGGCCCGTGGTGCGTTGATCTACAACACGACCCCGGGTCACACGTACACGAACCCCTCTGTGGCGGTTCTGGACTTTGGTAGTGACAAGAGTTCGTCGGCGGGCACCTTTACCATCCAGTTCCCCGCAGCCACTTCGTCTGACGCCATCATCCGGATTGCATAATGGCCTTGATCGTCGAGGATCGAGTTCAAGAGACAACCGTAACCACAGGGACCGTAGACTACGTCCTTGCGGGCGCAAAGACGGGTTTCCGGTCTTTCGGCAGCGTCATGTCCAACTCGGACACGACCTACTACGCGGCCACCGACGGTACTAACTGGGAGGTCGGCGTCGGCACGTACTCGACGACCGGGCCGACCATGGCAAGAACGACCATCCTAGCGTCAAGCAACGCGGGAGCTGCGGTCAGCTGGTCGGCAGGTAGTAAGGATATCTTTCTGACGTACACTGCCGACCGGTCAGTGTACTTGAACGCCAATGGTGATCTCGCTGTTGATGGGACAACGCTTTACGTCGACGCTACGAACAACCGAGTGGGGTTTGGGACGAGTTCTCCTTCCACCCCGCTCGACGTCAACGGCTCTGCAACGGCGATCTTCTTCGAGAACCCCCAGACGATCACGACCAGCTACACCATTCCGTCCGGGAAGAATGCCATGCAAACGGGCCCAATCACGCTTAACGCAGGTGTGACCATAACGGTCTCCGCCGGATCAAGATATGTGGTGATCTGATGAGCCAAATTGCACTCTCGCCGAACGCCTCCGGCACCGCGACGTTTACCATCGCCGCCCCTAACTCGAACACGAATCGGACGCTGACGCTGCCGGACGCAACGGGGACTGTGAACGTCTCAGGTCTCGCCAACGAGGTGCCAGCGGGCAGCGCGGGTGCGCCTGCGATCTACACCACGGGTGACAGCAACACGGGAATCTTCTTCCCTGCGGCTGATACTGTGGCTGTGGCCACGGCTGGGACTGAGCGTATGCGTGTTGCTTCTACGGGTTTTGTAGGGATTGGTACGACTTCTCCATCCGAGGAGCTTCATATCTACTCCACGGATAACCCCATAGTTCTTTTGGAGGCTGGACCGGGAACGGACTCTCGCTTGCGTCTTCTGACGGCCAATGACCGTATCGGCTACGTTGAGTTTGGTGACACGGACGACCTTGATACTGGGGAAATCCGCTACGAACACAGTAGCAACACGATGTTCTTTGCCACCAACGGCAACGTGGATCGTATGATAATCAACTCCTCGGGCAACGTGGGGATTGGCCTAACGCCATCCACAAGCGACCCCCTGACAGACGTTTCGGCAGGCCTTCTCCAAGTAAATGGAAACGTCGAACTTAGATACGAAGGATCAAACACTGATCCTAGTGGGGCGCGATACTTCAACATCGTGAACACCGATACCACACTTGTTGCTGACCAGCCTTTGGGCGGCATTCAGTGGGTTGGTTTGGACGCCACCACTCCTAATAGTAACATGGCGTCGATTACGTCATATTGTTCTGGTAACACTGGAACTACTGGTGATCTGCGCTTTAAAATTGCTGGCACAGAACGCGCCCGCATCGACAACGGCGGGAGCCTGCTGGTTGGTACGACGAGTACCGCGACTAATGTCGAAGGTCATGTCTTCCGTGCAGGAGAGTATGCAAGCCACACCGTTGATGGGGATGTGGTCGTAGTCATTAACAGAGGTACGAACGACGGCCAGCTTATCCAATTTCGTCAGGGTGACGTGCAAGAGGGCAACATCAACGTCTCTGGCACGACCGTATCTTATGTCGGTGGTCACCTGTCCCGCTGGGCGCAATTCCCTGACAACTCGCGGCCTGAACTCCTCAAAGGCACGGTCATGTCAAACCTTGACCAGATGTCGAACTGGGACGGCGAGGACAACGAACAGCTTAACTGTGTTCAGGTCAGCACTGTTGAGGGCGATGCCAACGTGGCTGGGGTGTTCGTGGCTTGGGACAGCACCGACGATGGCTACAACGACATCCTGCTTGCCATGACGGGCGACATGGTGATCCGCATTGGTGCAGGCGTCACTGTCCAGCGCGGTGATCTTCTGATATCGGCAGGCGACGGCACGGCCAAACCGCAGGGCGACGACATCGTGCGCTCCAAGACCATCGCCAAGGTCACGTCAACCCATGTCTCGCACACCTACGCTGACGGCTCCTACGCTGTCCCGTGCGTGTTGATGGCTTGCTAGCTTAACCCCTGAAAGGAGGCCGACTAATGTCCGAAATTCGCGCAAACTCGATGACGGATGCCGCTGGAACGGGCGCTCCGGAATTTCCAAATGGGCTAACGCAAACGAGTCGTCGCGTCGTCGCGGTTGGCGGGGGTGGCGGTGGTGGGTATCTACGTGGTGGAGGTGGCGGAGGTGGCGGGATTAATGCCGTCGAACTTACAGCGCTTTCTGGAACATACACCGTAACGGTTGGTTCTGGCGGAGCTGGCGGTACTGTTTCTTCTACCACTGGGGCAAGTGGGTCAAGCAGCTCAGTCACGGCCACCGGTTTCTCCCTCACGGCAACTGGAGGAACTGGAGGCACTGGGGGCGCAACTCTTGGGGGGACTGGTGGAGATAGCGGAACCGGACTTATTTCCACGGCCTTTACCGGAGGCGCAGGCGGATCGGGCACTAACCCCGGCGGCGGAGGCGGGGCAGGTACCTATAGAAACGGCTTCGTCGGGACGGCTGGCAGCGCGGGTGCGGGCGGCGACGGCATGCAGTACACAAGAGCTGGCGGCGCTGTCGACTTTTTTCCAACCTCGTTTCAGTATTACGGCGGCGGCGGAGGCGGAGGCGAATTTTCCTCCGACCCCGCTGGCGCTGGCGGCCTTGGAGGCGGCGGTAACGGCGCGACGGGCTCTGGCGTAACAGGTTCCGCAGGAACAGCAAACACTGGCGGTGGCGGCGGTGGTGGTTCCGGTAGTGCTGGTAACGGTGGGGCCGGAGGCTCTGGCGTTGTTTTCTTCGTCACAAAACAGACGGCCTCTGCAACTACGGGCACTGTCTCTACGACCTCGGACGGAGCATACAATGTCTACACGTTTACAACGTCGGGCAGCATCACGTTCTAAGAGCAGGCTGTGGCGCTGTGCGCTTCTTTTGTGCTAGATTGAGCACACATCGGGATCAAACGAACGGAGGTGCCGGATGCTAGGTTTTTATCCTCTGTCCGCGGCCCCTCTTTCTACGAGTGCTCCGGATAGCGCCGGGTCGATCACTGTCCCCGTTACCGGCGTCTTCGCCACCGGGCAGACAGGCACCGTCACGGTCACCGGCTCCGCCGTCGTAGACCTCTCGGGTGTCTCTGCCACAGGTGAGACTGGAACTGTCACGGTCGTGACAGCACAGAACATTGTTGTCCCCGTCACGGGTGTCTCTGCGACGGGCGAAACCGGGACCGTCACGGTCACCGGCACTGCTGTTGTCCCCGTCACTGGCGTTTCTGCGACGGGAGAAACTGGGACTGTCACGGTCACCGGCACTGCTGTTGTGCCTGTCACGGGTGTCTTCGCCACCGGGCAGACAGGCACCGTCACGGTCTCGACATCACTGGACGTTGTTGTCCCTGTCACTGGCGTTTCTGCGACGGGAGAAACTGGGACTGTCACGGTCACCGGCACTGCTGTTGTTTTAGCCACGGGTGTCTCTGCCACAGGTGAGACTGGAACTGTCACGGTCGTGACAGCACAGAACATTGTTGTTCCCGTCACGGGTGTCTCTGCGACGGGCGAAACTGGGACTGTCACGGTCACCGGCACTGCTGTTGTTTCAGCCACGGGTGTCTCTGCGACGGGAGAAACTGGGACTGTCACGGTCACCGGCACTGCTGTTGTCCCTGTCACTGGCGTTTCTGCGACGGGCGAAACTGGGACTGTTGTAATCTCTCTGCCTGTCGCAGTCCCTGTCACGGGTGTCTCTGCGACGGGTGAGGCTGGCACGGCCACGGTTGCGGGTTCTGCCGTTGTTCCTGTCACCGGCGTTTCTGCGACGGGCGAAACCGGCACGGCTGCTGTTGCCGTTTCCATTGCGGTTTCTGTGACCGGCGTTTTCGCCACGGGGGCGGTCGGCAACGTTACGGCAGGACAGATCACAGTTGTTCCCGTCACCGGCGTTTTCGCCACCGGGGCGGTCGGCTCGGTGGTTGTGGATGTTCCCGCCGTCGTCCAAGTGACAGGGGTGCAGGCTACGGGTCGTGTGGGCACCGTTATTGTTTGGGGACAGATCATCCCCGATCCCGGTTCCTCGTGGACGGAGATTAACGCAGGTGCTATAAATTCATGGACAGAGGTGGAACCAGCTCCACCCACCATTTGGACTACCATCGCAGCGTAAGGGGGCGATATGGCCAGCACGTACACGACGAACAGCGGCATTGAGCTTATTGCAAGCGGCGAACAGTCCGGCACTTGGGGCACGACGACAAACACCAACCTGTCGATCATCGACCGGTTGGTGAACGGCGTCGGTTCGATTGCGCTTTCAGGTACGACCCACACCCTTACGACCTCCGACGGCGTTCTGTCGGACGGCCAGTTTGCGGTGCTGGTCTTTGGGGGTGCCCCGTCCGGGACGAACACCGTGACGATCTCCCCCAACGATGGCCAGCACGTTTACATCGTCAAGAACTCCTCTGGCGCAAGCGTGATCTTGACCCAAGGTTCTGGGGGCAATGTCACCGTAGAGAACGGCGACACGAAGATTGTTTATACTGATGGCACCGGTGCAGGGGCCGCGGTCGTAGACATCACCGCAGACTTCGCCATGTCGAGCGTCAAGATCACCGGGGGCTCGGTCACGGGCATCACCGATCTTGCCGTGGCTGACGGTGGCACTGGGGCCTCGGACGCATCTGGCGCTCGGACCAATCTCGGCCTTGCCATTGGCACCAACGTTCAGGCCTACAGCGCGGCCCTTACGGCAATTGCTGCTCTTGCCGTTACGGACGGCAACTTCATCGTCGGCAACGGTACGACATGGGTCGCCGAGAGCGGCGCGACGGTCCGAGCTTCGCTGGGCCTCGGCACCATGTCCTCACAGGACGCATCCTCGGTAACTATCACGGGTGGCTCGATCACAGGCATTACGGACTTGGCCGTCGCAGACGGCGGCACGGGCGCGTCCGACGCCGGAACAGCCCGCACCAATCTTGGCCTTGCCATTGGGACGGACGTGCAGGCCTATGACCCAGCCCTGCAGTCGATCTCCGGGCTGACGACCAGTGCCGACCAGATGATCTACACGACGGCTTCCGACACCTACGCCACCACGAGCCTGACTGCGGCGGGCCGAGCGATCCTTGACGATGCCGATGCTTCGGCTCAGCGCACAACCCTTGGTCTGACTATTGGAACCAACGTTCAGGCCTACGACCCGGCCCTGCAGTCAATTGCTGGCCTGACGACGTCGGCCAATCAAATGATCTACACCACCGGTTCCGACACCTACGCCACCACGAGCCTGACGGCTGCGGGTCGAGCGATTCTTGACGACGCCGATGCCACAGCCCAGAGGGCGACGCTCGGCCTTGGGAGCGGAGATAGCCCAACGTTTACCGCGGTCACGGCCGGACAGATCGACGTCACGACGCAGGGCGATGTGCGTTTCCAAGACACCACGGGCGGGCAGTACGTCGCACTGCAGGCCCCCGGAACTGTGGCCACGAGCTTCACCCTGACGTTGCCCACGGCGGATGGCACGTCCGAGCAGGGCGTCTCGACCGACGGTTCCGGACAGCTCGGCTTCACCACCTTTGTCACCCCGTCGGGGACGCAGACGCTGACCAACAAGACGCTGACCGATCCGGCCATCATCGGCGCTATCTTGGAAGATATCTTCACGATCACCGACGGTGCCGCCTTTGAGATTGACCCCGGCAACGGGACGATCCAGCTGATTACCTTAGGCGCAAGCCGCACCCCCAAGGCCACCAACTTCGCGAACGGCGAGTCGGTCACCCTGATGGTGGACGACGGTTCGGCCTACACCCTGACGTGGACCGACGCGACGTTTGGCGGCTCGGGCGTGGTTTGGAAAACCGACGGCGGCACTGCGCCAACGTTGAACACGACCGGCTACACGGTAATCGTTCTCTTTAAAGTTGGAGGCCAAGTCTACGGCGCTCGTGTGGGTGACGCGTAATGCTTAACTCGAAGCTTCTCAGCGCGACCGCGTCGCAGGCAGGCCTTTCAGAGGCTTATTTGGCTCTGGCCGGACCTACTTCTCCTTACGTGCAGGTCTACGTGTGGAACGGTCCCCGGTTTACCGGACCGCTTAGCGGCCCAGCCTCGCCCCCACCGGGGTCCTGTAGAGGCGTAGCATTTACCTCAACGGCAGGGGCGATTGCTGTTGCTCATAGCACTACCCCCTACATTTCGGCATACTCTTTTTCGAGCGCAGGAATTGGGTCTAAGGTATCTAATCCGGTAACCACCCCAACAGCTACTATCGGAAATGCCGTAACCTTTAGCCCAAGCAACAACGCTGTAGTTTTAGGTCACGACAGCACATCCGGACCGTATGTCGCAGCCTACGTTTGGAGCGGTAGCTTTGGCAGCAAGTACAGTAACCCGACGTCCTTCCTAGCGGGAAACGTGAATGGCGTAGCCTTCACCCCGGCCGGTAACCATGTAGCCATGGCGCACAGCGTCTCCCCTCGAATCTCTTCGTATGCTTGGACCAGTGGAAGCGGGTTTGGGACCAAGGCGGCCAATCCGTCCACGCTTCCAACAGGCACCGGAAACTCCGTGGCGTTCAGCCCGGCTGGTAACCGCATAGCCGTTGCACATGACACCAGCCCATATGTGTCGGTATACCCCTTTTCAGGGTCGTTTGGGTCTAAATACGCCAACCCGTCAACCCTTCCAACTGGCAACGCAGACGGTGTAACATTCAGCCCGAGCGGCGACGCTATAGCCGTCGCACACGACACCAGCCCCTATATTTCGGTTTACGCTTTTTCCTCTGGGTTTGGAACCAAATACGCCGACCCAACTACCCTTCCAGCCGGTAGAGGGACCAGCGTAGCCTTCCATCCAAGCGGCGAAGCGATAGTCATTGGGCAGGGGAATAGCCCCTTCCTCGCTGCCTACCCTTGGTCCAGTGTCGACGGGTTTGGAACCAAATACTCCAACCCGGCCACCCTCCCAACGGTTGGCGGGTCGGCCATAGCGGTTGTCGAGAAATAGTCAAAACACAGGAAGCCCCGTGAAAGAAGAGTTCAAGCCCATGACTCGTGAAGAAATCCTGCAGGTGTCGCTCGAGGCCCGAGTGCAAGAGGTACTGCACTACCAGATCAACATCGACAACTACGTCCTCGCCGTAAACGAGATCGCAAGGTTGTCGCCAGAGGAGCAGGCCGAGCTGTCCGAGTTTGAAGACCAGCTTCGCAGCCTTCTTGCCTCGGAGAGGCTGGAGCAGAAGAAGGCGAAGATCATGCTCGAGGTCATCCGGCAACAGCTTGAAGGCTAACACGTCCCGCGAACAGAAAGGATGCACAATGTTCGTCAAGGCCCACTACGGAGAAATCGTCAAGTTCCCCTACAGTGCAGGTGAGCTTCGTCGCGACAATCCGAACGTCAGCTTCCCAAGAATCATTCCAGCCGAGGTTTTGGCTGAGTACGGGGTGTTTGATGTTAAGACCCAACCCGCCCCGCCCCACGACCCCGAGACGCACTTCGTGGAGTACGGCGATGTCCCCACCCTTCTCGGCGGGGAGTGGGTGTTCGCCTCCTTCCTTCGCCAGCTTTCGCCCGAGCAGATCGCCGAGCGCACCGCTTCTCGGGCCTTGGACGTTCGCTTTGAGCGCAACAGGCTGCTGGCCGAGACCGACTGGTCGGCTCTCTCTGACGTGACTATGAGCCCGGAGATGGCGGCCTACCGACAGGCTCTTCGCGATGTCACGGCGCAGCCGGGTTTCCCGGACAACGTAACTTGGCCAGCAAAACCGGAGTAAGCCATGACCCCCGAGATGCTTTGGAGCGCAGCTCTGTCCGCCGTCCTTGGTCTTGTTGGCTGGGTTCTGAAAGGCCATTCTGACGAGGTGCAGCGGCTGCAGATTTTGCTCAACCGCACTCGCGAGGACATGGCGCGCGAGTACGTGACCAAGACCGACGTGCAGTCTAATATGAACATGATCATCGCGCGGATAGACAACCTAGACGCCAAGATCGATGCACTGCTGCGAAGCCTAGCAAAGTGAAGACGCTGCTGATCTGGGTGGGTTATACTCATCTGTGGATCGACGGCCGCATGGTGTTCGTCAAGATTTGCAGGTATAGTGAAGAGGTGGCCTTGGCGGTCCACCCTCTTTATCCTTGCCCGCCTTTCTGGAGCCTGTGATGTTTGACCCTGTTAGCATTGGCATGGCTGTCAGCGTCGGCAGCAAAGCGTTCTCCCTGCTCAAGCAGGGCATTGCCGCTGGCCGCGAAATTCAGGACATGGCGTCTCAGCTGTCCGAGTGGGGCAAGGCCGTCTCCGACATTGCCTATGCGGCGGAGAAAGCTAACGAGCCTCCGGGCGTGTTCAAGACGCTGTTCGGCGGCGGCAACCAAAAGAGCGCCATCGACATCTTTGCCGCCCAGAAGCAGTGCGAACAGCAGCGGAAAGAGTTGCGCCAGCTGATTAGCTATCAGTACGGAAACGATGCGTGGTTGGAGTTTCAGGCGATTGAGCGCCGGGTCAGGGAGCAGCAGCGCGAACAGGTCTACCGTCGTCAGGAGATCATTGAGTCTATCGTAGAGTTTTTCCTCTGGTCTGGTATAATCTTAATCACCACGGCGCTTGCTGGCGCTGGACTTTATGTCTGGGGCGTTTATCTGGGGAGGTGGTAATGGCGCTAGAACATTGGATATGGCCTGCTTTTGCCGTAGGCATCGGTCTGATCTTTTACTTCAGCGGGGACGGTTTCTACCGTTACCCCTGCCAAGACCCGGTCAACTGGAGCGCGCTTGAGTGCCAGCCGCCGATCTGCCTTCGTACCAAGAATTGCGCTGACGATCTAACTGGAGGGGCCGCGCCATGAAAAAGAACGATCCTGACTATCTGGAAAGTAAGCTGCGCTATTTTATCGGCGTGTCGCTCACCATGATCTTGGGCGGCAGCATATTCATCATCCTCTACAGCTTGGTTTTCGTGACCCAGCCGCTCGGAGAGAGCAGCGAGAACGACCGGGCGCTGTTTGCCATCCTCACCCCGATTGCCAGCTTTATCACTGGTGCTTTGGGCGGCGTGATGGCTGCAGGCAACAACCGCAAACGCGACGAACCGCAGGAGCCGCAAGAATGATCGGACGCATTATCGGAATGTTCATGGGCCGCAAGCTCAAAGAGAAGGCCGTGGACGCAGTGCTGGATAAGGTGAATCTACCTGACCCGGTGGAGACCGCGATCAAGGTCGCGGTCACCGGCAACGTGGGCGACCTGCTCGGCAACATGGGCAAGGACATGACGAAGGAGGCGGTGCTAAATGCTGTCGTGAAGAAGGTGAAAAAGAAATGAGCCTGATTACTGAAGCCCAACTGGCCGCCATGATCCCGACAAACAAGGAAGTCGGGGAGTGGTGCGCTGCCTTGAACGAGATGCTGCCCAAGTACGGCATCACGACCGACAAGCGGATCGCTGGCTTCATCAGCCAGTGCGCGCATGAGAGCATGGACTTCCGCGTCTTGCAGGAGAACCTGAACTACAAAGAGGCCACCCTCCTGAAGGTCTTCCCCCGCTACTTCGGCCCCGGCAAGGAGAACGCCGCCGAGTACGCAGGCAAACCCGAGAAGATCGCCAACTATGTGTACATGGATAAGAACCGCTCCAAGGGCGGCGCTCTTGGAAATGTGAAGGACGGCGACGGGTGGTTATTTTCTGGAAAAGGTCTGAAGCAGGTAACTGGCCGTGCAAATACGACTGCCTTTGGCAAGACCGTGGGCATGACCGCCGAGGAAGCAGCCGCCTACCTGCTGACCAAGAAGGGCGCACTTGAGAGCGCCCTGTGGTTCTGGGGCAGCCGTAACCTGAACGAGGTCGCAGACACGGGCGACCAAGTGCGGCTGACCAAGATCATTAATGGGGGCGACATCGGTTTGGCGGATCGTCAGGCGCGCTATGCCAAGGCCATGGCGGCGCTGGGCGGGAAGGTCTCGGCCCCTGCGGCTGTCGGGAGCGAAACCCTGAAGCGGGGCAGCACGGGTGCTCTGGTGACACAGCTTCAAGAAAAGCTGGGCATCGAGCCCGCTGACGGCATCTACGGGTTTTGGACTTCGAACGTGGTGAAGAAGTGGCAGGCAGAAAACGGCCTGACCGCCGACGGCGTCGCTGGCCCTAAGACATTGGCGAAGCTGCTCGGTTGATGTAGTATCTCCGCCAATAGGAGACTGCCATGGCGCTTACAAAGCTCGTATTCCGGCCCGGTATCAACCGTGAAACCACAGCCTACGCCAACGAGGGCGGTTGGTTTGACGGGGACCTTGTGCGCTTTCGGGCGGGCAAGCCTGAAAGTATTGGCGGATGGGCCAAGTACTCTTTGGAACAGTCGCTCGGGACCGGGCGCTCGCTCATGACATGGACCGCGCTTGACGGCACCATCTACACGGGCATGGGAACGGAGCTGAAGTACTATGTTATCCGCGGGGGAGGCCTCAACGACATTACGCCTATTCGAGAGACGACCCCTGCCGGGGCTGTCACTTTTTCGGCCACCAACGGTTCGGCCGTGATCACCGTCGCCGACACGAACCACGGTGCGTTGCTCAATGACTTCGTGACCTTCTCTGGGGCGGCGTCGCTTGGCGGCGTCATTACAGGGACGGTCCTCAACACCGAGCACCAGATCACCAGCATTATCAATGCCAACAGCTACACAATTACGGTAGGGGTCGCGGCCAACGCCTCCGATATTGGCGACGGTGGGGCCTCGGTCATTGGGGCGTACCAGATTAACACCGGCCTTAACACTTCGGTGTTTGGCACCGGGTGGGGCTCAGGCGTGTGGTCGCGTTTGACGTGGGGTTCTGGAGCATCAGTAACCGTCCCCGGGTCGCAGCTTCGTATTTGGTCGCAAGACAACTACGGCGAAGACCTCCTCATTTGCGTTCAGGACGGTGGCATTTTTTACTGGGACGAAAGCACCGGGGTGGCCGCCCGCGCGGTTGCCCTGTCCTCCCTTCCCGGGGCTCAGGCTGCACCAACGATTGCGAAGAGCGTTATCGTATCGGAACGTGACCGTCACGTTATTGCCTTTGGCTGCGACTCAGAGTTTGTCCCCGGAGTTCAGGACCCTCTGCTCATCCGGTTCTCCGACCAAGAGAACCCGGCGGAATGGCGGTCTTTGGCCACCAATACGGCAGGGGAGTTGCGCATCGGTACGGGGTCTGCGATTGTTGCCGCGGTCCAGACCAAACAGCAGGTCGTAGTTTTTACCGAAACTTCGCTCCACGCCATGCAGTATATCGGCCCTCCCTTCACCTTCGGTGTTGGCGAGGTCTCGTCGGCGATTTCGATCATGAGCTCCAACGCCGCGGTGGCCGTGGGCGACATCGTTTTCTGGATGGGAAAGAACGAGTTTTACGCTTACGACGGTGCGGTAACGCAACTTCCTTGCGACGTGAAGGAGTTTGTGTTCTCCGGCATCAACACGAGCCAGACTCTCAAAGTCTACGCAGGACACTCCAGCTCGTTCTCGGAGGTGTGGTGGTTCTACCCGAGCACGAACAGCACGGAGAACGACAGGTATGTCGTATACAACTACGAGCAGCGCGTCTGGTATTATGGCGGGATGCCGAGAACGGCATGGGCTGATCGCAATGTGCTGGGCTTCCCGCTTGCTGTGTCTCCTGACGGGTATGTCTACTACCAAGAGAGCGGCTTGAACGACGATAGCGTGGACCCTCCCGCCCCTTTGGCCCCATACATCGAGTCGAGTGTGGTCGACATAGGCGACGGCGACCAGTTCATGTTTGCCACCCGGATTATCCCGGACCTGACATTTAGGAACTCGACCAATGGCGCTCCCACTGCGACCATCACACTCAAGGCCCGGAACTTCCCGGGCGGAGCGTACTTTGCCTCCGACAGCGATCCGGTGACCAAGACGGCGTCTGTGCCAGTCGAGCAGTTTACCGACCAGCTGTTCGTGCGCCTGCGCGCTCGGTCCATGTCTCTTCGGGTGGAGTCGAACCAGCTCAACACCGCTTGGCGGCTTGGCGACCCACGGCTTGATCTCCGCACGGACGGTCGGAGATAACAATGGCCACGAATGTCCCAGCCCCGTTCTTCCCGACGCCCCCGGAGGGATACAATCGCCAGTACATGGCTCAGATCGTCCGGGCCTTCTCGGTTTTCATCCAGCAGGTTAACAACCCGGGCGACGCCATCTACACAAATCTGCAGTTGACGAATCTTCCTACCAATGATCAGGGCTTGCAGACTGGAGCCTTGTTCCAGCAAGGCGGTTTTGTTAAGATCACGCAAGCAAACTCGCCGCACGTGGCGGGGGTATCTGCAACCTCGGTCCTCGGCACAGTCACGGTGGTAATCACATGAGCCTTCTCTCTACAATCGGAAGTCTTGTTGGCCTTGTGGCTGGCGGCCCTGCGGGGGCGGCTCTGGGCTCTGGCCTTGGAACCCTGTTCGGTGGCGGCAGTCTCTCAGACGCCTTTAAGACGGGCATCGGATCGCTCGTCACGGGTGGTCTCGGTGGGAAGGCTGGCATCGTGGCCGACCTTCTTGGCGGAGGTGGCTCCTCGCAGGCGGCTGGTTCTGCTGTGTTCGACGCCTTCAGCGGTGGCGGGAAAGGTGGCGGGAACCTTCTGGGCGGCCTGCTGCCGGGCCTCGGTGGGACGCCTTCGGCCGCCGCCTCCAAAACCGGAACTCAAAAGTCTCAGGGCATCGGCGGCCTGCTCTCGGCTTTCGACAACCCTCTGATGCTTGCCGCGATCCTGAAGGCGACCGAGCCCAAGAACGTGAACATCACGACCCCCGAGCAACAGCGCCAGATCGAGACGGGCGAACGCCTCCCGGACTACCGTGGAACCCCCGCCTTTGACTATCGCTACGGCTCCAACTTTGCCAAGGGCGGCATTGTCCAAGGTCCGGGAACCGGGACCAGCGACTCGATCCCCTCCCGCATCTACCAGAATGGCAAGCCTGTCCAAGAAGCTCGGCTCTCGGACGGTGAGTTTGTCATGACGAACCGCGCGGTTCGTGGGGCAGGCGACGGCGACCGCGCCAAGGGCGCAGCGGAAATGTACCGCATGATGCAGCGCTTTGAGCGGAGGGCATAATGGTCGATCAAACAGTCCGCCAAGAGAGTATCACACTCCTCCCGGAGTATATGGAGCGGTTCCAGAAGGACCTGCTTGCCAACATCTACAATGTGGACCCGACGACGGGGGTGCCATCAGGCATCGCCGCGACGTCGCCACTGTACGGCCGACCGGTCACTGACGCACAGGGCAACCCTGTCTACGAGCTCAACGCCGATGGCAGCCCGCGTCTTGATATTCGCGGACAGCCGATCCAGCGCGTCGAGGGCGGCGTTCCGCGGCCCGAGATCATGCCGTTCACGCCCTCGCAAATCCGCGCCGCGGAGATGGCCTCTCAAGGCATCGGTGCCTACGCCCCCTACTTGCAGTCAGGGACGCAGACTATGGGGCAGGGCGTTGCCGCGCTGGGCGGGACAACGGGTGCCTATGACCCGCAGTCCTACAAGTCCTTCTACGACCCCTTCGTCGAGCAGGTTGTCGGCGCGGCCGAGCGGGACATCATGCGGCAGGGCGACATCGAACGCGACCGCATTGGGGCGCAGGCCGTACAGTCGGGGGCCTTTGGTGGTTCCCGTCAGGCTGTCGCCGAGCAGGAGCTGCAGCGCAACACGGCCGACCAGCTGGCCCGCACCGGCGCGCAACTGCGCTCGTCTGCCTACACCGGCGCTCAGCAGCAGGCTCAGAACGTGTTCGAGAACCAGATGCAGCGGGGGCAGAACGCCGCCTCGATCTTCCAAGGTCTGGGTACGGCCCAAGCGGCTCTGGGCGAAGCCGCTCAGGGTCTCGGTCAGCGGGACGTCAACGCCCTGTTCAACATGGGCGCGCTCGAGCAGGGGCAGCGCCAGTCAGAGTACGACGTGCAGCGGGCCGGGGCTATCGAGTCGGCCTACGAACCGTTCCAGCGCTTCTCCTACATGTCCGACATCCTGCGCGGCGTCCCCTCGACGCAGCAGACGCTTGGCGTTACGAGCGTCCCGACCCCCAGCCCGGTGTCCTCGATCCTCGGGACAGGCATGGCGCTCGGCTCCTATGCGAACAAGTACGGCGGCGGCCAAGGCATTCTTGGCAGCCTCATGAACCCAAGCGGAGCCTAATATGTCAGGTGTCTACAACCGCAAGCTCTTCCGTCAAAGCGGCGCTCGGGACGAGCTCCGCAAAATGGGTGGCATCATGTCCAGCTCCGAGGAGCTGATGCGCGAGGCCCTGATGACGGCGATGCGGGCTCCGCGGCCCGCGGACCTTGGGCCTATGTCCATGCCGCAGCAGCCTATGGGGATGCCTGCCCCTCCTGTTATGCAGCCGCAGCAGCCTATGATGCAGCCGCAGCAACCCATGGACATGGGGATGGGCATGCAGCAGCCGATGCCGCAGCAACCCATGGACATGGGGATGCAGCAACCCATGGACGACGGGATGGGGATGATGCAGCCGCAGTCGATGATGCCGCAGCAGCCGATCCAGCCCGCGATTGCAGAGCCCGCCTACATGCCGCCGCAGATGCCGCAGTCGCTGCAGATGCAGCCTGCGCAGTCCACGCAGCCTGTGGCCGGGTATTTCGCTGGCGGCTTGATCAACCTTCTGCCCACTCTTGGCGCGGCTCCTGAGGCGGCGGAAGAGCCTTCCGCTTCACCGTCGAAACCCAATCCAGCGCGGGCCATTGGCATCGGTCCTTCGACCGTTGGCCCTGTGGACATCACCGCCCCTGCCGGAGCGGCCGTTGCTGCTCCCAGCGTCGACATCGACGAAGACCTCGTGGCTTCCGCGAAGGACCTCGAGATGCGCCTCGAGGAGGAGCCTCCCTACGCAGTGGCCAACAAAATCCTCTCCAAGGCCGCCGAGAGGGGCGCGGAGCTGACCGGCGACGTGCAGACGGACTTGGCTGGCATCTACGAACAGCTGACCGGGGACCCTGCGGCCTACGAGAAGAACATCGACGAACTCAACCGTGGCATCATTGGCGCGGCCATTGGCGCTGGGACCTCGGCCCGTGCGACTGAGAACATCTCGAAGGGCCTGCTGGTCGGACTTGAGGTTGCGCGGGATACCGAAGAGCGCCGGGTTCGCGATTCTCGGGCCTTGCAGCTTGCGCAGCTGCAAGCACAGGCGGCAGAGGCCAAGGCGACGGAAGAAAAGAACAACGCTTCTCGCGCCTACCGCAACCCTGTCGATGCCTATCAGGACGCCTATCAGGCTGTCATGAACGCTGGAGAGATGGACCTCGAGATTCCGGAAGGCATGTCCCGCGAGGATTACGCAGACCAAGTGGCCCTTGATCTCATCCGTCGGAGCTACTCGCCGGGCCAGCTCGTCGGGTCGCCGTTCGAGGGTATGTCCGCTCCGGCTGCGACGGGGGCAGAAGGCTCTACCCAGACCGAGGAAGATGTTCTAAACTCGGCTCGTGCGGCACTTAACGCCGGGGCCGATGAGGCCGCTGTCAGAGAGCGCCTCCAAGCCATGGGGATTGATCCGGAGAAACTCTAATGGGCGCGTTCGACGACCTCATTCCTGCAGCCCCGCAGCAGGCGGCTGCCGGAAATCCGTTTGGCGATCTTGTGCCTAGAGATAGGTCTTTAGGGGCGGCCCTTGAGTTCACCGCGGACTTTGGCGAAGAGCTTGGGCGCGGCATCATCACCGCCCCGGTCAGCCTTGTTCAGGGTCTGACCGAACTTGGCGCTGCAGGCCTTGATCTTGCGCTGGGCACCAGCACCTCGCGCCCCGTTACCGAAGCCTTTGAGTCGATGAAGTCTGGGATCAAGCCTGAGGGCATGGTTGGGCAGGCCGTCGAAGACATCACGGCGTTTGGCCTTGGGTTCATCCCGATTGCAGGCTGGCTCGGACGGGCTTCCAGCGCGGCCAAGGCCACCAAGCTCGGGAAAGTTGTCAAGCCCTCGACCAGTCGGTTCCTCCGCAGCGCCGAGAACTTTGGCAAGACAGCACGTGGGCAGGCGCTTCTGAGCACCCGCGCGGGCCTCATCGGCACGACGGCCGCCTCGGCTGCCGGGTACGAGACGATCTTCACTCCGGACGGCCGCACAACCCTGTCGGATACCTTTGACCTTGGCGGTCCCCTCCAGACCGAAGCAGACACCGGATTGACGGGACGCGAGGAAGCGCTGCGTCGCATCCGCAACAAGCTGCGTTCGGGGGCCGAGGCGGGTCTCGCCAGCGCTGCGTTTGACACGGCTCTTGTGGGCCTTGGTGCGGGGGCCGGGGCCATCGGAAGGACGGAGGCTGGCTCAGCTGCCGCCCGGGGCCTGCGTACCGGCTTTGATCTTTTGGGCACTGCCGCGCGTAAACTTCCGGGGGCGAAGTTTGTCGGCCGCGTTGGCACCAAGTACCTGACGCCCACGGGCGGGGCTGATCCTCGCGTCTTCGAAGAGATGATGGACACCATGGCCCGCATTGACGCCACCGAGGCTGGCGGCATTAAGGCCTACGGCGAGTACGAGCAGGCGTTGAACAACACCCTCGGAAAGCTTCGCTTGTTCGGCAAGGGCAAGGACACGGCCAAGCAGGCAGAAGCCGACCTGTTCCGCTACCTGACCGGCGAGGGCCCGGACATGTCGAAGTACGGCGAGGAGGTGTCTAAGGCCGCCGACCGCTTGCTCAACACTTCGAACAAGGTTCGAGAGCAGTTCATAACTTCTGTCGAGCGAGAGCTGGATACGGCGCTTCCGGGAGCGGACAGGGCCGTGCGCCTGCAGAACGCACTAAAGGCCATGAACGACCACGCTCAGGCGGAGAAGGGATTCCTGCGCCGGGCGTTTCAGGTGCACAAGGACCCGATTAGCTACTACAAAAACATCGACCTGACGGGGAAGGACAAGCAGCTCTACGAGGAGGCTGTTGTTGAAGTTTCGAAGAACCTGCACATCGGACAGGGGGATGTGTGGTCTAGACCGGAAGCCTTGGCATTGTCCCGCTACAAGGTTAACGAGTATATCGGACTCGGCGCGATCAACAACGGATCAAGCCCAAAGGTTGCCATCAGTAAACTTCTCGACAGTATAAAGGAGCAAGCGCTGAACCCGAAAGGTGGCCTCTTTGCCAAGGACATGCCTCGCCTCAAGCTAACCCCAACCCTGCTGACACCTCGGGAGGAGATTCTCGACAGCTCTCCGAAGCTGCGCCAGCTCTTGGGCGAGGTGACGGACCCGAAAGAGCTGTACTTTCAGACGATTGGCGACATGGCCAAGACCACGTCCGCCTTGAACTTCTACCAAAACATGGCCACTTCCGGGATGGTGGCCTCTTTAGCAGACGCCATCCCAAGCCTGAACCAAGGCTTGCGCCCATTGTTTGTCATGGTTCCAGACGCGTCCGCGGGCTTTACGGACTTTGATGTTGCGCCTTTCGTGAGACGCGCACAAGAACTCCGAGGTCAGACGTCTGTAACCAGAACTCCGGGTCCGGGTGTAACTCAAGCTGGGCTTCCTGACGAGTTTTCAGAAGGCCTAGAGGTTGCCAAAGGTATCCAAAGCTTCGCCGACGAGCTGGTGCAAAGTGGCTACGTCAAGCTCGGCGAGGGCGACAAGTTCAACGATCTTTTCACAGGCTCGTACGGCGCGTTGTCTGGACTCTATGTAACCCCCGAAACGTATCAGGCCCTGACGTCTCCGATGCGGATCGGCGTGACCGGGATCGACGAGGTCCTGTCGATCCTGACCCAGATGCGCGGCCTATCGCAGAAGATGACCATCGTTCCGAACCCGGAAAGCCAAGTGCGCAACATCCTTGGCAACACGGCCATGCTTGCTGCGACCGCGAACCTCGGGCGCTCGACTGATGTCTTCGACGTCTTCAAGCTGTTCACCACGAACCTTGACGGCCTGAATGAGCAGGGCCTCGAGCGTCTGTCCAAGGTCATCAGCCTGAGCGGCGTCACCGAGAGCAGCCTCGTGATCAAAGCGCTGCAGGAGTACAAAGATGCGGGGGCCGATCTAGCTGTGTCTGGCAAGCTCCGCAACCTCATCACCAAGGCCGAGGGCTGGGTGCCTTTCCTGCAGGCCTTCGAGCGCCTCTACTCGGACTCGGACTCGTTCTTTAAGGGCGTGGCCGTGGTGTCCGAGCAGAACAAGCTTATGAAGGCCTTCGCCGATGCAGGCCTCAACCGCCCTGTGCTCGGTCTTCTCGAGGACATGCAGGACCAAGGCCTTGCCAAGCGCATTACCAGCAAGGCGAACCCCGAGTTGACCCCGCTCGAAGTCATGGCAGCGGACGCTGTCAAAGACATGTTCCCGATTTACAATCGCGTCGGTCTCTTCGTCCGTGAGCTGGACAAGTTCCCGGTCTTCGGTAACTTCATGTCCTTCGCCTCGGAGAACATCCGCAACTCTGTCAACATCCTCGACCGCGGACTGAAGGAGATGTCTTTCACCGTCTCTGACCGGGTTCGAAAGCGCCTTGGCGAGGATACCGCTCGGGCCTTCGAGCGGTCTATCCGCGCGCAGGGTTCGCAGCGGCTTCTGGCCTACACGGCCGTGGCCGGGGTGATCCCCAAGGCCGCCGTCCGCGCCTCAATGGCGGCGACCGGGACAACGCCTGAGCAGATGGAGGCGATGTACGCCGAGCTTCCAGAGTTCTTTGCGGGCAACGACATCGTAGTGACAGACAACGACCAGAAGGGGCGGCTCCAGTATATCAACCTGAGCTACACGCTGCCCTACGCCTTTGCCATCGACCCGGCGGTTGCTGGTGTTCGCGCCTACAACGAGGCGGAACGTCTCGGTAAAGATGAGATGACCCAGATCATGAACGGTATCTGGGCCAGTGTGACGTCCTATGCCGACCCATTTGCCTCTCAGGCGATGTCGTCGGAGCGCATCCTCGACGTGCTTCCTCGTGCCATGCTTGGCCGTGAGGGCCGCACCTTGACAGGGTCTGTGGTCTACAACGAGACAGACACCCTGTCCCAGAAGGTGCTGAGCTCGATCAACCACCTGAGCGCCACCTACATGCCGGGGTACGCTCGTGAGATCGTCGAGATTCGCGGCGGAGACATCCGCCCGGGCCGGATCACCCGCGCCATGACCGACACCCCCGGCCCTCAGGGCGAAGAGTTCAATCTCCCTGCGGAGTTTGCCCGCGTCGTGACGGGCTTCACCCCGATGGAGCTGAACCTAAAGCGCGACTTCCAGTTCGCTGGCAAAGAGTACGGCCCCCGTCGTCAGGACGCCAAGACGGCTGCCACCCGTATCATCCGCGCTTCCGACCGCACGGCCGAGGAGATGATGGGCGCGTGGAATCAGTATCTCGACAACCTGTACCGCGAACAGGTCAAGCTTTATGGCGATATCCAAGCAGCTCGGACCTTGGGACTTTCGGACAAAGACATCCGGCGGCAGCTGATCAAGGAGGCGAAGCTCGGTGCGGACGAGGTGAACATGATCATGCGCGGTCAGTTCTACCCCGGCAGCGCGTCTGAGGAGCTGCTCAAAGACATCCGCATGCAGGAGCGGTTCGACAAGATCAACCGGGTTACGCCCTCTGCTGAGCTTCCCGTCCGGGAGTTTAACCGAGCCACCCGGGCCCGGATGCGTCAGGAACTTATCCCTGAGCAGCCTGCCACAGAGGCTGCTCCGAGCACCGCCGCCCCTTCGGGCGGAATGTTCGACGACCTCATTCCTGCAGCCCCTGCCCAGAGAAATCCTTTTGAGGACCTTCTCCCCGGCGGAGGAGGTAGCGGCAGCTCTTCGTCACAAGGGGCGGCACCGCCGCCCCCCGCCTTCGATTCAGTGCCAGCACCGTCGGCACCACAGCTGCCGACAGCACCAGCGAATAGGGCCTCCTTGTCTCCGACTCTTCTCGGAGGTGATCCCGCAACCCAGATGGCGAATATGGAAATTGCACGGCGTATCTCGGGTCAGTAATCAAACTTCGGGTTGACCTCCACGGTCAACCCGTGAGCCCCGAACAGCTGCACCATCTCGTCGATGTCCCCGAAGACTTCTTCGAAAGCATCCGCGCTGTAGGCGTCGGCGAGGTTGAGGGCATGCGCCATCACCCTCGTCAGCGCCGCGACCTGCATCGGGTCCATGTCCTTGAAACCAATGCACTTTATCTCCTGCTCGTTCATCCGGCCTCTCCCCAATTGTTGCCGAGTTCTTGGTCCACTTTGCTGGGGACCTTGAGGGACAACCCTTCTTCCATGATCTTGGTGATCCGGGCCGCCTGCTCGTCGGTCTCCACGTTGAAGCACAATTCGTCATGCACCGTGAGGAGCGGGACCAGTCCCTCCTCGTAGCACTGTGCCATGGCGAGTTTGTTCTGATCGGCAGCCGATCCTTGGATCACACGGTTCAGGGCTTTGTAGGTAAACGCCCGTCTCAGGCGACCCATCCCACCGTACTCACGCTGCGCGTCGTCGTACTTCATGGGCTTATTGTAGCCGAAGCTGGCAGGTTCCCAAAGATCAAAGCGGCACAGGCGGCCGCCGATTGTGCGAATCTTGCCCTCCCGATCTGCCCGCGTCGAAGCCAGCGTGGCCAGCTTTTTCACGAAGGGCACCTTGTCTTGGTACTCGGACATCAGGGCCTTGGCCTGCACGTCCGTCAGCCCGAGCTGGTTGGCAAGCTTGCCCACGCCCATGCCGTACATGATGCCGAGATTGATGGTCTTGGCAGACTTGCGGCTGATGCCCGCCATGTCGGCCACCATCTGGTGCAGGTCGGCGTCGCCCCTGTTGTACTCGTCCACGATGGACAGGACCAAAGGATCGCGCTCCGTCTCCGGGTGACTGGCCGCGAAGTGCACCAAGAGCCGCGGTTCTTGGGACGAGTAGTCGAACGACCCCCACTTGCAGCCCTCCTCAGGGACAAAAAGTCCCCGGATTAATCCTTTGATATAGGGGTCTCTCGAAGGTATTTGCTGCAGGTTTGGGTTCGAGCTGCTGAAGCGCCCGGTCACAGTGCCGCCGTCGTCAGAGCGGAGCTGGTGCATTTCGCAGTGGATGCGGCCGTTGCTCTGGTAGCGCAGGATCGAGTCGATGAACGTGCTGTCAGCCTTGTCCATCTCGCGCAGGTTGACGAGGGCCTTGGCCACCGGGTGGTCCATGGCCTGCAGGAACTGCTTGGTGAACGACGGCGCTCCGGCCTCGGTCCTTGGGTAGGGTAGGCCGAGGGCATCGAACATCTTCTGCACCGAGGCGGCCGCCCACGGGTCAACCTTGACCCCGGACTCTTTGGCGATCCACGCGGCCAGCTCGTCGGCCTTCTTGCGCAGCTCCTTCTTGGCGATCTCGGCCTTGTCCAGATCGACGCGGACCCCGCGCATCCGCATGTCGATGACGGCCGGGAGAACACGGTGCTCCAGATCGCAGACGGACAGCAGGCTCTGGTCCTCGAGCTGGGGCTTCAGCCGCTCCCACAGCTTGAGCGTCAGCACAGCATCCTGCTCGGCGTAGACGCCCACGTAGCGGGCCGGGAGCTTCCACATCTCGGCCTTCGGATCGATGCCCCACTCTGCGGCTGCGCTCTTCAGGACCTTCTCGTCCTTCCGCATGCCCAGATAGTCCTTGCCCAAGAGGTCGAGGCGGTAGGACAGGCGGTTCTCGTCCAAGAGCGGGGCGACCAGCATGGTGTCGATCACCGGACCTTGGACCGTGATCCCCGAAGCCATGAGCCAGCCTAAGTCGTAGCTGGCGTTGTGCATGATCTTGGTGATGTGCGGCGTCGCAAGCTGCTTCTGCAGCCAGTGGAACACCACCTTCTTGTCAAGGTTCGGCCCCTTGGCGTGGGCGATGGGGAAGTAGCCGGAGAAGTCCCCGGCCGCAATGGCGATACCGATGATCTCGCCATGCTTGGTTGCCCAGCCCGGACCCATGGTGGTCAGGTTCGGGTCCCGCGTTTCGAGGTCGATGGCCATCGTCCTATTGTTCGTCAGGTCTGGAAACTCGGAGGGCATGAACCACTCGACGTCCGGGTTGGACAGGTCCATCTTCAGCAGGAAGTCGTCCGTGCTGACGTCGAAGCGGTCCTTGCTCATTCTGAGTCCTTCTTTGCCAGCACGTTGCGGTTGTCGTTCAGCTTGCCGCTCTTGTCGGCATCCAAGAGGATGTTGCAGCAGGCCATGACGTGGGCGAGGTGGTTGATCCCGCTCTCTGGGTCAAGGTTCTCCCCGTCGAACCACGCCATCAGGTGACGCTGGGCCGCGTCGTAGTAAACAGAGGACGATACCGTGTGATCACGCCAGTTGAAGCGGCCGTACTTCCCTGCCCCGTTAGTGTGGACCCTGCCCATGAGCTGGATGCCGACGGTTGGGGTGTCGCTAAGTTTCACCTTGGCCTCACCAAACTGCGTCTTCGGGTTGTCGTCGGGATACTTGCTCATGTAAACGATCTCCTCATCCTCCCATTCCTGTTGGGCATTCCACTCAGACGACATAGCGGTAGTCCTTGTCTGTGTGCACGAAGCACAGGTGTTTCTTTGCCCGGCTGCCCATGACATAGGCCAGACGGTGTTCGTCGTCGGGGAAGGCGGTGTTGACGCAGGCCTT
>Ga0181352_1000134_pt1 | contig 35105 bp, 21 predicted proteins | sample Fa13VDMLBSN_FD_130103 | JGI IMG/M metagenome (GOLD analysis project Ga0181352, IMG submission 130103) | Freshwater viral communities from Lake Michigan, USA - Fa13.VD.MLB.S.N | ecosystem: Environmental > Aquatic > Freshwater > Lake | place: USA: Michigan | collected 2013-09-23 | reverse complement strand
GCCAGCTCCGGGTCGTACTTGAAGCCCTTGGTGCCCATGTCCTTCATGGCGCGCGCCAGGCTGGCCCCGGCCTTCTTGATGCCGCCGAACTGCGACAGGTAGGGCAGCGTGACGGTGAACGGCTGGGTGGTGTTCACGAACGCGCTGGCCAGCGAGCCGCCCAGGTACTGCGCGAAGAGCATGCCCCGGATGGCTTGGCCCTCTTCCTGCGGGTCGCTGGTGTAGTCGCGCAGCTTGAGCGCCACGTCGCGCAGCTCGCCCTGCTCCTTGGGGATGGCCTGGATTGCGGCCTCCATGGTGCCGGCGTTCAGTCCGCCAGCGCCCAGGCGGGCATTCGAGTAGATGAAGCTGGCCAGCACGCGGCCCACGTCCTCGCTGTAGCCCGCGATGCCCTTGCGGTGGATCAGGCGCTTGAGCGCGCTGTGGTTGTTCTTCGCCAGCTGCAGGTAGGCCTGGAATGCCTTGTCCTTGGCCTCGCTGCCCGTGGTGCTCAGGCCCAGCATGCCGCCGAACTGCTCCAGGGACTCGGGCGTCACGCCGCTGAAGAGCTTGTAGGCCTCCGCGCTCATGGTGCCCGACGTGACCGTGGCGCCCGGGAAGGTGCTGCGCATCTGCATGGCCATCTGGTTGGCCTCGCGCATGGACTCGAACATGCCGAAATACTGGCGCTCGCCGGCCTGGTCCACCACGTCCACGGTGTAGCGCCCGAAGCGCGACAGCGGCGCGTAGCCCTCGGCCATCAGGGCCGTGGCCTTCTCGTAGCGGTCGACCACCGCGTTGTTCATGGCGGTCAGGCGTTCGGATTGCTCAGGGTTTGCCCGGGCGTCCTGCATTAGCGTGTCGGTAATCAGGTCGCGCGCGTCGGCCAGCGTGGGCACCTCCAGCACGGCGTCGCGCATGGCGGCGTAGTCCTGGCCGATCAAGCGCAGCATGTCCGTGCGGATGGTCATGTCCAGCGAGCGGTCGATGCCGGCGCGGGCCTCGCGGTACAGGCTGATCTGGCCGGGCGTGGCCTTGAAGATTTCCGACAGCTCTTTATCGCTCCAAACCACGCCTGGCTTCAACATCTTGCTATTGAATTGCGCGTTAATGATGCTGTCGAATTGGGCCACCGGCAGGCCCTGCCACATGCGCAGCACCTGGGGGTCCAGGCGGCCGGCCTTGAGCAGCAACTGCGCCTTGTCGGCCGTCGGCAGGTTCTGGTACTTGCCCTGCAGGTCATCCACCAGCACCGCAGAGCCGTCCACGTCGCGGGCCCACATCAGCGTGCCCTCGAAGAGCGGCCGGGCAATCGCCTTGTTGTCCTCGGCGCTGATGGGCTTCTTGGTCAGGTCGCGCCAGGATTCCACGCGCGGCAGCAGGCGCGGCGCGAAGTCGGCCGCGTCGTTGGCCAGCATGGCCACGTCGTCAATGAAGCGCTGCGCGGCGTCGAACACCGGGCGGAAGAGCGGCTGGCGCTCGGCCAGGTTGCGCATGGTGCCCACGGTCTTGTCCCAAACGCTGACCTTGCCGGCGTGCGTCAGGGTCTGCTGCAGTTCGTTCAGGCCGGTGGCCTTGAGCGTGCGCAGGTCCGGCAACTCGAAGTTGTCGGTGGCATCCTGCTCGCGGGCGAAAGAAATGTCCGCGTCCGGGTTGCCCTGGCCGGTCAGCTCCGCGTTTTCCCGCATGAGGCTGGCGCCAGCGCGCATCACTTCGTCCAGCACGCTCTTGCCCGGGGTGGGGTCATCGTTCGTCAGCCCCAGGATGTCGCGCACGATGCGCACAAAGGCATCCCAGGCGTTGCGCAGGCTGCTGCCGCGTGGGGCGTTGATGCCCTTCAGCGCGGCCTGGAACTCGGGGTTCGTGAAGGCCTCGGCCACGAACTCGCGCACGTTCTTCATGCCGTACTGGTTGACAGCGGCATCCTGGCCCATGACGTGCTGGTACAGGTTCTGCATCTGGATGGATGCCAGGCCCTTGCGGTGCAGCGCCTGCACCGTGGCGGCGTGCACAGCCTCATGCAGGAATGTCTGCTCGGCCTGCGAGCGGGCATATTCTGTGAAGGTGATGGTGTCGGTGTTGCGGTTGTAGTTGGCCACCACCTTGAAGCCGTCGCCACCACCCAGCGCGCCGAATTCCACCTTGGGGTTGATGCCCGACTTGATGAGGGCTTCTGCCAGGCGCTTGTTCTGCAGCGTGCGGCTGGTGCCCGCGATCATCTTGAGCACGTCCTGCGTGCTCGCACCAGCCCGGGTCAGGCCCATGACGGCGCGATCGGTCGGGGTGCCGATGCCGCTGGCGCTGGTCTTGGCTGCGAAGTCCTCGCCGGTGCCCGCTTCTGGCGCTGCAGCAGCGGCCGGCTTCTTTGCCTTGGCCAGGCGGCCCAGGATTTCCTGGTGCTTTTTGCGGGCTTCGGCTAGTTTCCCGGCGTCGGCCCATTCCGTGGCCGCCGCCGTCGATTCCAGCTCCTTGGCGGTGCGCTGGGCGCGCTCCAGCTCTTCTTGGTCGTAGCGCAGTTGGCGTGGGGCGCTGTCCAGCATGCCCTCCACCTTCTGGATGACGCGCTCGCCGGCCATGTAGACGGCAGCGGCCTCCACTTCTTGGCCCCGCTTCTTCTGGCCCACGGTGACTTCGCCGGTCAGCGACACATCGCCATTCGTGGCGGTGATGTCCAGCAGCACGTTACCCATGCGGTCTTCGGCGGGCTCCACCGTGATGGCGAAGCCCCCGATGGTGCCCACCGGCTTGGCGGTTTCTTCGACCACAGCATCGGTGATGGCCTGGCGGATGGCCGTAGCGATCTTGGAGCGCTCAATCAGGCGCTTCCCGTCAACCTCCCACGCGATGGGGTACCGGTCCCCGGTCAACGCTTTGAAGGTGTCGGTCAGATCCTTGCGGTTGGTGAACACCTCGCCGTTGAGCACGATGCGGATGGGCAGGGCCTTGCCGACCTTGCCGTCTTCGCCGCTGGGCTCGTGGGCGGCCTCCAGCGATTCGCGCAGGTAGGTCTGCGCCTCGGTCGGGTCGGTGTATTCCTTCCCGTCAATGCTGGCCTTCCAGCCATCGAAGCGGCCGGCCAGGCTGTCCTTGTAGGCCTGCGCTGCGTCGGCGGCGCCGCGGCCCTGCTCGATGCGCGCGGGCAGTTCGCTCAGGTCGCGTGCGTTGCGCTTGCGGCGGTTCTGCAGGTCGGACTGCTGCGCGTCGAAGGAGCGCTTGCGGTTTTCCAGGCGCTTGACTTCGCTCTTGAGCTGGATTTCCGTGAGCAGATCCGGGTTGCCCGTGGCTGCGGCCTGCATCTCGCTGGCCGACATTTCCATTTCCTCAAAACCGTTGTCGACCTCGCGGGCGATCTGGCGCGAGCGCAGCTGATTAATCATCTTCAGCTTCGTCTCTTGCACCTGCCACATGCGCATGTCCAGGGTGTCCTGGGTCACGTAGGCCAGCACTTCCACCTCGAAGCCGGGGATTTCGTTCAGCAGCTTGTTGCCCTGGCGGATCACCCGGCCCTCGCGCTGCTCGATATCAGACGGGCGCCATGGCACGTCCAGGTGGTGCTCGGCCACCACGCGCTCCTGCACGTTGGTGCCCGCGCCCATTTTCTGGGTGGACCCGACAACAAAGCGGATATCGCCAGCATTCACTTTGCGGAAGAGCGTGGCCTTCTGCTCGTCGGTGTTGTAGTCGTGGATGAACGCGATTTCGCGCTCTGGCACGCCGCGCTCGATCAGCGCGGCCTTCAAATCGTCGTACACGCTGAAGCCGCGCATGGCGGCCCGCACGGCGTCCAGCCAGTCCCGGCCCTTGCTATCCATTTCGGCCTGGGCCAATTCGGCATCGTCCACGCGGTCCTGCGCCGCCTCATTGCCCAGCGATGCCATGGACACCGTGTCTTCGTCCACAGCGTCCACGCGGGCCTTCAATGCCTCGTATTCCTTCAGCTCGGCGCGGGCCTGCTTCAGGGGCGTGCCCAGGTCGGAGAAGAAGAGCTGGGTGCCCTTCACCGCGTCGTACTGGCGGTACCGCGCCATTGCCTCATCGGCGGCCCGGTCGATGCGCCCACCTGGCTCGCGCTCGGTGGCGTCCAGGTCTACCAGGCGGATGTCCATGGCGGCCTTGCGGCCGTCGGACATGATGACCAGCACGTTGTCCTCGCCCTTCTTCGGCGGGCCCTTGCGCTCTTCCACGGCCTTGGCGCGCTCGGCCAGCACCTCCATGTAGGCTTCCTGCGCCGGCGACTTCTTGAGGGAGATAGGCTGGCGGCGCCCGGTCTTGAGCGGTGGAATGGGGAATTCCTTGCCGCCGTTCTCTTCGCTGTAGGCGCGCTTGATGTCGGCCATGGTCACGGTGTCCGACACCTGGTCGAACATATGCAGCAGCTCCGGGGTGTTCACGAAGTTGCTCATGCGGTTGGAGGCCTTGAAGCCGTCGCCGCTTGGCTTTTGCATCCACACCTGCTCCACGCTGGCGAAGGTGTTGGCCCAGGCGTCGAAGGACTGGAATCCCAGCTCTTCCATCTGCGCAGGCATCAGGTACCGCATCATGTGGTACATCTCGGCCAGCGAGTTGCTGACCGGCGTGCCCGTGGCGAACACCACGCCCTGGCCCCGGCCGTTCTTGGCGTAGAGCTGGTTGGCCTTCACGAACAGGTCATAGGCGCGCTGGCTGCCCGACGAGTCGCCCAGGCCCTGCACGTTCTGCAGCTTGGTGCTGAACATCAGGTTCTTGAACAGGTGGGCTTCGTCCACTGCCAGCTGGTCCACACCCAGCTGCTCGAAGTCCAGCAGGGCATCCATGGGCTTGTCGCGCAGGCCCTTGATCCGGTTCTCCAGTCGCTCCTTTAGGCCCTCGAGCTGCTTCACCGTGCGCTTCTTGCTCGATGCGTCGCCGTCGGCTTCGTCCACTGCCTTGATGGCGTCCACGATCAGCGCGATCTGCTTTTCATTGAACTGCGCTTCAAACTCTGGTGCGGGCTTGATGAAGCCGAAAGAGCTGTGCGCCATCACCACAGCATCCCAGTCGCCGGTGGCGATCTTGCCCAGGAAGCGGCGGCGGTTGCTCTTCTCGAAGTCCTTTTTGGTGGCGGTCAGGATGTTGGCGCCGGGGTACAGGCGGTACCAATCGGCCGCCCACTGCTTCACCAGGTGGTTGGGCACGATGACCATGGGCTTGTTGGCCAGGCCCGTGCGCTTCAGCTCCATCATGCCGGCGATCACCGTGAACGTCTTGCCGGCGCCCACCTCGTGGTCGAGCAGCGCCGTGCGGTCCTGCACGATGCGGCTGATTGCATCGCGCTGGTGGCGGCGGAAGCGGATCACGTCGTCGGGCACCTTGCCGGGGAACTCCATGAAGGCGCCATCGTAGTTGCGCACCACGTAGTTGTTGTTGGTGTCGTTGTACGAGCGCACCAGCAGCTCGGAGCGATCGGCATCAGTGAAAAGCCAGTCCCCGAACTTTTTGCGGATGTCCTGGGCCTTGATGTTGGCTGCCTCGGTGGCTTCGGGCAGCAGCACGGTCTTGCCGTCGGCGCCCTTGGTGGTGACCTTGATCGTGCGGTTATTCAGCAGGGCCGCCAGAAGCTCGGTACCGGCGTAGTCGGTCGTGCCCCAGGTGTTGCCGTTCGCCACCTGGTTGCCGGCCTTCACATACACGCTGTACGAGCTGTTGGCCTTGGTGTAGCGAACGGTGGCGGTCGTGCCGTCGCCGAAAAGCTCCTTGGCGAAGTCCTCGTAGACGCTCTCTGGCACCCATGGCGATCCCACGCGGGCCACGATTTCGTGCGCACCCACATCGGCGGGCTGCACGGCCTCCAGGGCCTTCACGTTGGTGAACATGCCGGCCTGCTTGGCCGTTTCCAGCTTGGCGCGCACGTTGCCCGACAGGTAGGCGTCGCGCAGCACGTATTCGCCCGTGCCAGGGTCTTTGAAGAGCAGGGGCTTTTCGCCCGTGGTCAGGTCGTGCAGCGTTTCCTCCGGGTCTTTGCCCAGCAGCTGCCCGATGTAGTCGGTGTCCAGCCGGCCGCGCTCGGCCATGGAGACTGCCAGCGCGTCGGCAGGGCTCTGCACCTTGGTGACGGCCTTGCGCTCGGCCACCACACGGCGGCTGAAGATGGGGGCCTTTGTGGCGGTGGATTTCACCGGCTTGATGCCTGCCGACTTCGCTGCGGCCGGGCCGATGGCCGGGACATAGCCGTGCTCCAGGCTGGCAAGCAGCGGGTAATCAGGATCGTCATCGAACACACGCGCGTTGGCTGGGTCGTTTACCAGGCCATGCGTCGCGGTGAAGGCGTCGTACTGCTGATTCAGCTCGGCGCGCAGACGGCCCATGCCGGCGTCGTCGTTGGCCATCTCGGCGGCGATCAGGCCGCGCAGGGCGGTGCGCATGCGCGACAGGCCTTGAATTCGGGCAAACCCGGCATCGCCCAACTTCGTTTTCTCGGTCCACTGGGTTTCCGGCGTGAGGACGGTACCGCGCGCCTCGCCGCCCAGGTCGGGCTCGCGGCGCACCAGCTTGCCGTCTTCCTCGAAGAACCCACCTTCGCTCACTGGTGGGTTGCGCAGCGCCACGATGGCGGCGTTCACCTGGTCAGTGGTGCCCTGCACGGCCGCGCTCTGGTAGATGCCCTGTGGCAGGCGGCCCACGGCCTCCTTCAGCATGGCGCCCGTGTCCTGGCCTTCGCGCGCCACCAGGGCGGTGCTGCCCTTGCGGTACATGGTACCGAACGCACCAAAGTCGCCCAGCATCATCTCGGGGTGGTCGATGAAATACTGATTGAGGGCCACGTCCTGGCCGTTCTTGTCGGTGTAGGCGCCGATGCCCTGCCACTGGCGGGCCTCGGCGCGCGCTGCACGGCCGCCCCACTCGGATTCGGGGCGCTTCTGCAGGAAAATCAGGTCGGTGGTGACCTCGGTACCGGCGTTCTTGCTGAATGCGTTGTTGGGCAGGCGGATGGCGCCCAGCAGCTTCGTGCGGTCGCTGATGTAGCGGCGCGCGGCGTCGCCCTTCGAGTCCAGGAAGGAATTCGTGACCACCTGGGCCAGCACGCCGCCCTCGCGCAGCATGTCCACCTCCTTGGCAAAGAAGTAGTTGTGCAGGCTCAGGCCGTTCAGGTGCTTGCGGCCTGACTGGTCGGTCTGCGTGTCGCTGGCGAACGGTGGGTTGCCCACGGCCGCATCGTAGTAGTCGTCCGTGCCCTGGAAGCGGGTGAAGTCCTCTTGCACCACGTTCTGCTGCGGGTAGAGCTGCTTGGCGATACCAGCCGCGATCGGCTCGCGCTCAACGGCCGTCACGCGGCCTGCCGTGCGCATGGTGTCAGGCATCAGGCCGATGAAGTTGCCCACGCCGGCCCCGCCCTCGAGCACCTTGCCGCCAGTGAAGCCAAAGCGCTCCAGCGCGGCATAGATGCCGTCCTGGATGACTTCCCGACTGGTGTAGTGGGCGTAGCGCGTGCTGCGCGCAGCGGCCGCATAGTCGTCGGCCGGCAGCAGCGCCTTCAGTTCTGCCTGCTCGCGGCTCCATGCGGAATTGCCGCCCTCGAAGGCATTGGCCAGGCCGCCCCAGCCCACGTAGCGGGCCAGCACCTGCTGCTCTGCCGGCGTGGCCATGCGCCCCGCCGATTCCAGATCCTGCAGCAGCCGAATGGCGTCCACGTTGGCCTGGTACTTGGTCTTCTCGCCGCCCTCGCCCAGTGCGAAGTCATCGGTGATGGTGAAGTCTGTGGGCTGGAACTGCGGCGCCTTCTGCATGGGCGCGTTGGGGGCTGGATTGTCGCCAGGGCCCTCGCCTACGCCGTCAGCTGCTTCTCGCCGGGCATCGGCAGGTTCGCCAGCGCGCGCTGCACGTCCTCGTACAGTGCGGCCCCGTCGTCCTGCTCCATCGGCTCCACCGCCTGCGGCTCGGGTGGCAGCAGCAGGTACTGCTCCCGCACCTGCTCCCACGCCTCCGTCGGGCTCACTCCCGCGTCCCGAAGCGACTGCATCGCCGTCGCTGTTGCTGTTGCTGCCTGGTCCAGGTGCTGCTGCAACTGTCCCGCCTTGCGCAGGCGCGCCACCATCTGCGGGTTGTTCTCCCGCCAGGACTGGTACGCCATCGCCTTCCACAGGGCGTGCTGCTGGTTCATCGTCTTGCTCCTGTTCGGCCTCATGGGCCTCAATTTCTGCCTTCGTCTCCACGTCGATCACGGCGCGCTTGGTGTCGGCGCCCTTCTTGCCACCGGCCATGCCGATGTATGCGCCCTGCAGGTGGTCCAGGGTCAGTGCTTCAGCCGCCTCGTCACCCAAGTTCGCGCGAATCTGGTCCAGTGCAAACTTCGCTGAGTCCTTGAATTTGTGATATCCCAGGCGGAATGCAGCGTCAAGCAGGCGCGTCAGCACGGGCAGCAGCTTTTGCTCCTGCTCGGGCACGATGTTCATGCGCGCGCCCTTGCCCAGGATGTCGCCCAGGTCGGCCAGGGCGGCCATCACGTCGGCCTGAGCCTTCAGGCGCGCGGCGCTGGGCTTCTTGGCCTTGGTGGTGGGCTTTGGCGGTTCTGGGGCTGGCGCTGGGGCGGCGGCCTGGCGCAGTTCGGAAATCTTGAATTGCAGATCTTGGAAGCCATCCACCATCAGGTGGCCTGGGCGCACCTTGTCGCCAGCTCCCTGCTTCGTTTGGAAGGCCCGGCCTCCCATCGTGCCAGGCATCACATCGCCAGGGCCTGCGCCGCGCACGAACTCCACGGCATCGGCACGAGCCTTCACCGGGTCCAAGCGTGGGTTTGGGGCCTGGGCCTGCAAGGCGCGGGCCTTGGCTTCCATCTCGCGCACGGCAACGGCAGTGCCTGGGCCGACGGATGGCATGGCCTCTGCACGGAACCCGGCCAGATCCTTGAGCGCATCTTCCAGCTTCGCGCTGGTGCTGCTGTTGACGGTCGGGCCATTCTCGTAATGGCGAACATCGTAGACAGCCCCGGCTGGCGTGGACTTCATCGACAGCTCGAATTCGTGCGCACCGTTGGTCAGCCACCAGTCACGGTCTGATTTCTTTTCGCCCTGCTCCATGCCCGCTTCGCGCGCGGCTTTGGCGAATGCGGCGACTGCGGCCTCTTCGGCAGGGTCGGTTGCTGCTTCCATGCCATTGGTCAGGCGGCGGCGCTGGGCGGCGTTGAAGCTTGCCCAGTCCTGGCCCTTCAGCGTGGTTGTCGCGGGGCTGCCCTTCTTCCAGCCGGCGCCCAGCAGGATCTGCTCGCGCTGCTCGGGGGTGGCGTTGGTCCAGCGGTCCGCGGGTTCCACCGAAGTAGCGACGGGGCCCGAATTTGTGGCTTCGCTCTGGGCTGCAATGTCTTTCTGCAGCAGGTCGATTGCCGGCTGAATGATGGCTTTGGCCCCGGCGTCGCCTGCGGCACTGCGGCGTTGTGCATCTTCCAGGCGCTCCATGTCGCCCACCAGCTTCTCCATGCTGGCGATGCGCTGGCCCAGGCGATCGTCGCTCACGCGGCCCTGGTTCGATTCCTGCGCGCGCAACTCCATCAGGTCATTGCGGGCGTTCAGCAGGGTGTAGCCCGGCTCTCCGGGCTGCGTGCGGCGTGGCGCAGCGGTTGCAGGTGCAGGTGCAGGCGCCTGCATGTTGCCTGCATCTGCGGCCTGTGGTACGGGCGACAGGCGCGCGCGCGTCTTGGCCGGGTCGCGCACCCAAGCCTTGAATTCGTCCTGCGTCATCTGCGTGATGCCGCTCAGGCCGGTCCAGCCCGGGGCGTAGTTGCGCAGGTAGGTGTCGCGCGCCTCGGCCTCGCTGGCCGTGCCCATGATGACCTTGTGCTCATCGTAAGAGCCGTCGGCGTTCACCTGGTCGACCACGAACACCGGCAGGGCCGGGTCTTCGGCGCGGTCGGTCATGAAAACGTCCACATGGTCCTTGTCGGCGCCCACGCTGCCACGGATGTAGCCGTAGTGGTCCTTCAGCTCGGGCCACTCGGGGCGGCGGCGCGTGCCGGCCGGGTTCTCGATGCTGATGTCCAGGCCGTTGACGCGGGCGTGCCCCTTCTTGTAGTTCCCGGCTTCCTTCTGCGCGTCGGTGGGCTCGGGCAGGTCGTTCAGCGGGCTGGTCGCGGCTTCTGCAGCGGCGGCCTCCACCACGGGCGCGGCCGCGCGCGGCTCCACCAGGTCGGCGATTGCCGTGCGCTCGCGCTGGCTCAGCGTGTCCCAGTTCAGCCGGTGCAGGTTCTTGCGGCGGGCAACGTTCGGGATCAGGTCGGCCAGGCGCGCGGCAACACCCTGCCGGTCGGTGGTGGGCATGCGCGTCCAGGCTTCTCCTGCGGCGGTTGCGCGCGCAGCATCATCCGGCGCTCCTTGCGGGCCTGGCGCTGGCGCTTCTTGCGCTCCAGCGTTCGCAGTCGGGGTGCCATCGGTCAGTGCCCGAACTGCTGGTGCGCCATCAATGGCTGCGCCTGCTGCTGGGCTTGCTGGTTGAGGCTCGCCTTGCGCAGCTCCTGCGGGTTCTTGCGCTGCTCGGCCTTGCGCTTGTTGCGCGCTTCCTTGCTGGGCTTGATCGGCTTCGTTGGCACTGGATTCTCCTGTGGTGGATTGCTCTTTTAGGCCGGCAATGCGTCGGCGCATCAACTCCTTGCGCAGTTCGGTGCGCACCTTGGGGTTCTGGGCGCTGCGGTAGGTGTCCGAAAGTTGCTGCGCGGTCCAGTTCTGGATGGTTTCTGGCTCCAGAAGCTCGCCGGTGGTCATGTCGATGCGCTTCTGTCCAGCCACGGCGGAACGCTCGCGGTCGCGCTCGGCGGTCTGCTGCTGCTTCAGCGCGGCCTGGGCCTGCTTGTCCTGCTCCTTGACGGCCTGCTCGGCACCTGCAGCGGCTTCCTCCTGCTGCTGGGCGGCCTGGGCCTGCTGCTGCATGCCGTCGGTCACGCCGGTGTCCACGGCAAGCGCGGCGGCGGCCGACATCGTGCCAGCGGCGGGGTCCAGGCCCATGCGCACCGATGGTGGCACGTCGGCGCCGGTGGATTGCAGGATTTCGTCGTCCGGCGTGGTCACGGCGCGGCTGGCGTCGATTCCTGCTTGGCGCTCGGCCTCGGCGGCTGCGGTCTGTTGCGCCAGCGCGGCGGCGCCGTCGGGCGGCGTGGTCTGCGGCACGGCGGCCTCGCCACCCTCCTGCTGCTCAAGCTCGCTCAGGCGGGCCAGGAAGGCCTGGCGCACGCGCTCGGTGCCGGCGTTCGCCTGGGCCTGCTGCGCCTGTTCGCCGGCCGCGCGCTCGCCCTGCGCACGCGCAATGTCCTCCGCGTTGGCGCTGGGGCGCGTCGCGGCGCTGTAGCCGGCTGCACCGCCGCCCATGGCGCCACCGGTCAGGATGCCCATCACGGCGGCTGCGTCCACGTCCTGCAGCCAGTCCTTTTCGAGCGCTAGGTTCTGGAAAATCTGCTCGGCCATCGACTGCGGCAGTTCTTCCAGCAGGCCTTCGGCGACAGCGCCCTCCACCACAGAGCGCGGGATGCTCTTGGCGGCCTTCTGCGTCAGCGGATTGGTCGCGGCGCGCGCGGCGTCGTCGGCGTTCTGGCGGGCCACGCCCGTGGCGCCCTGCGCCAGCATGGTGTCCACGTCGCCAAGGCCCATGCGGCGAGCGGCGGCGCCACCTGCAGCGCCCAGCACGGAAGTGGCTGCGCCCGTGGCGCCCGCCAGCGCGGCCTGCGTGGGGGTCAGCCGGCCATCCTCGGTTTCCTGGCGGATCTGCTCGGCAGAAGAACCTGCGGCCACCACGCCCTCGCCCAGCGCGCCAGCCACCACCGGGCCCACCTTGGACAGCGCCTGGATGCCGCGCGCGGCTACGCCACCAGCGAGCATGCTGGGCACGGACTCGCCGATGCCGCGCGCGATCATGCTGGGGTTCTGGATGGCCACCTTGGCCTTGTCGATGAAACCGTCGGCCTTCTGGAAATCCTCGTTCTGCTGCTTGGTGGCTTCGCTGTCCAGCATCTCGCTGACGGCTTCGCGCGCCTGCTTGGGGCGGAAGCCAACGGCGCCGTCTTTGTTCTCCAGGAACTGGCCAACGGCGCCGCCCGTGGGGATGTCGGCAATGCCGACGATGGCCTCGGGCACGCCGATGGCGCCGCGAATGGCAGTAGCGGCTGCGTCGCCCACCCAGCCTTTCAATCCTCGGGCCGGTGGGTCTTGGCGTACTTCTTTATCGCCGGTGCCCCAACTCTCGGTTGGTGCTGGCTTATCGTTTTCGCCCCAGGTTTCTGCCATTTTCTATCCCTTGATTTTGATCTTCCCGTCGGGGCCGACGTATTGGGTACCCTTGGGCAGCGCATCGTATTCTGCCTTGGAAGCCGGCCGGGCGGCACCCCCTTGCGGGGCGGCGGGGGCGTTTTGCCCCACGATTTCGCCGGTTTGGTTGTTCAGCACCATGGACGGGCGCGTGAAAGCCACACCCTGCGGGCTGACTTCCTGGCCGCCAGGCACCACCGTGAAGCGGTTGGCCGCCTCGGCCTTGCCGCCGATGGCGCGCAGCGAGCTTTCCGCCTGCTTGCGCTGCTCGGGCGTCGCCTCCGGGTCCAGCAGCACATTGCGCAACTGCTGCAGTTGCTGGGCGCCGGTGGTGGACACGTCGCGCGCAGCGTTCTCGCTGGCTGCGCGGCTGGCTTCCACGTTCAGGCGGGCACGGTCAACTGCCAGGCCGCGGGCCGCGCGCGTGTTGGCGCCGCCCTGCTGGATGTTCTCGCGGTCAATGCCGCCCTGCTGCTGCAGTTGCTCGCGCTGCAGGTTGGCGTTGGCGTCCATCGCGGCACGGTCCAGCACGGGCTGGGCGCCGCGCGCGGCCAGATCAGCCGCCTGCGCGTTCTTGAGAGCGGCCTGCGCGGCGTTGTTGCCCTTGGTGGGGTCGAACCGGCCGCCGTTGTTGGTGATGCTGGCGGCGGTCACCTCCAGGTTGCGCATGTCGTTGCGCGCCTGCCAGTTGTTGCCCGTGTTTGGCACGGTGCCGGCCTGCACACCAGGGATGCCGCGCGCGGCGGGGGCGGCGGCCACCCGGCCAGCCGACTCGGCCTGCGAGCGATCGGCCAGCGCCTGGGCGGCGGCGTTGTTCTGCGCGCTGGGCAGGCCACGCGGCGCAGCGCCAGCGGCTGCAGCGGCCGGGGAGTCGCCGTAGCTGTTGCCCTGGCGGTACACGCCCGGGGCGACCTGCTGGTCCACCACGGGCAGATCGCCGGGGCGCACGCCGTCCAGGCTCACGGGGCCGGGCGGTACCGCGCTCTTCACGGCCATGGGCGCCGACACGGGTTGGGTATCCGCTGGCGCTACCTGTGGCGATGGCGCCGTTGGGGAAGTAGCAGCAGGCGATGCTGCGGCAGGCTGCTGCATGCGCGCCTGGTCGGTGAACGGCGTCATGCTCGACGGGTCCACACCTTGCGGCACCAGGCCGGGGCTGATGTAGGGGGCGTTCACACCGGCCGCGCGCAGCCCGCGCACCACGGTGCTGTCAATGGCGCCAGCCACCCCACGGATGGGCAGCGATGCGATATCGGCGACAGCGCGACCAGCATTGCCAGCGGCGTCCATCACGCTCTGTCCAGCGCCTGCGATTGCGGCACGGTCGGCCCGCGCCTGTGGGTCGGTATCCAGAACCGACGGCGCGCCGGGCTGCACTACTGGCGGCGCGGCAGCGGCCGTCGGGTTGCCGTTCGCGTCCAGCGCCGTCGCGCCAGCACCGGCCCCGCCAGCAGCGCGCAGGCCTGCAGCGGCCACATTGGCCTGGGCGCCCTGCTGTAGCGCTACGTTTGCAGCGGGCAGCACCGGCGTGGCTGAATTCGTCAGGCGAGGAATGGTGTTGGCGAAGGCGGTGGCGTTCGGGCCAGCGCCAGCGATGAAGTCGGCAGCAGGCGCGGCGGCAGCGCGCACTGGGGCGGCCAGTGTCTGGTAGGCGCCAGGAAGGCCGCGTGCAGCTTCGGCCGCGCGCAGCGGCACGCTGGCCACCGCGCCCATGCCGCCCATGGCATTCAGTGCGTTGTTTGCGTTGCGGCTGAACTCGGTCGTGTCCCGGCCATCGGCAGCAGGAGCCACCTGGCCGCCCACGGGGATCTGTGCGAGCTGCGCGCGGCGCAGGCGCTCTTCCTCGGTCACGGCGCCGCCCTCGGCGAAGAACATGCGGGTGTCGTCCTGCTGGCCGCCAGGGATGTTGGCCGGCATGCCGCGCGCGACGGGCGTGTGCGTTGCGCCCTTGAGCGCGTCCAGCGCCTGCGCGCCGATCGCGTGCACGTCCTCGGGGGTCAGCTTCGTTTCACCGTTGCTCAGTTGCACGGGCACCTTCTTGCCCATGGGCAGCCCACGCGGCGCGCCACCGGCGCCGGCCTGCATCTGGTTCAGCATGGCATTGGTCTGCGGGCCCACGGTCTTGGCCGTGGTGTCTGCCGGCAGCACGTAGCTGCCCTCGCGCATTTCGTCGGGGATGTCGTCGCTGGTGCCGGTGCCGGGCCCGTGGACGATGCCGCCGTTCTTCAGACCCAGTGCCTTCTCGCGGCGCTGCGTGGCACCCATGCCGCTGTAGTCGGAGACTGCTGGCGCGGGTGCTGGCGCTGGCGCGGCCGCAGGGGCAGGCGTCGATGCTGGCTTCGCGGCTGCATCGGCCGCCTGGCTGGCCTTGTAGGCCGCGATACGGGCATTGCGCTCTTCGTCCATGCCGAAAGCGCGCTTGAGGCCCTGCACCAGGCCGCCACCGGCAAGATGCTGGCGGGGCTGGGCGGTCTTGTGGAGATTGAGTCCGCGCATGGCGATTCCTTCTGTTCGTTGCGCGCCAGTGTCTGCTGTCCTGGCGCTGTGCCCAAGCCCTATGCGGGCTAGAGGGTCTGCGTGAGCGATGCGCTGCCGCTGATGGATGCCGATGCACCGACCATCGCCCAGGCGCTGGCCAGCCGCTGGCTGCTGGTGGTGTATTCGACCTGGGCGGCCTGCAGCTTCGCGTCGTTGGCGTGCTCCACGGCCTGGGCGTTGGCGCGCGCCGCGGTGAACGTGATGTTCTGGCCGGCCTGGTACTGGGAGATGTTCGCCTCCCACAGGCGCGTCAGGCTCTGGGCCTTGGCCTCGATGGCCCGCGCGCCCATGCTGTAGCCGTTCACGATCACGTTGGACGTGCGCGCAGCGGCCTCCACCTGGGCCGATGCGGCATTGAGGCGGGAATTCCAGCCCGTCCACTCCAGTTGCTTGGCGCTGATGAGGGCCTGGTAGTTCGCCACGCTGGCGCGGGCCAGGTCGGCCTGGGCGCTGGCGCGGATGCCGAAGGCCTTCACCTCTTCGCCATAGACCTCCATGCGCGTCTTCTCGCCCTCGAGCTGCACCTTGAACAGCTCGCCCTTGGCCTGCTCGGCGTTGATGGTGGCCACGAAGGCGCGGATCTGCTCGGCGCCGGCCTGCACGCGGGTGCGCTCCAGCTCCACCAGGGTCTGGGCGGCGCTCACGCGGGCTTTGTAGATTTCCACCGAAGCCATGGACGCATCCACCTCGGCTTTGTACCGGTCTACCAACGACTTGTTGATGTCGGCCTTGGTCTTTTCGGCATCCAGCAGGGCCTTGAACACCTCCACCTTGTTCATCTCGGCGCGGATCAGCGTCTCGTACACGCTCGCGTAACTGCGGTAGCCGTCCAGCAGCGCCTTGAAGCGCTCGATGGACAGGTTTACCACCTGGATGGCGTTGGCGGCCGTCTCCTTGGCAATCTCGAAGCCCAGCAGCTCCAGCTTGTAGGCGTTGTCCATCAGCGTGGTTTCGAGCTGGATGGCGGCCTGCACGGCGTTCTGCGCGTTGGTCTGCTCCAGCTTCGCCTGCTCGATCGCCACCTCGCGCGAATTCTGGGCGGCCTCGGCCAGGGCCTGGCGCCGGGCGTCGAACTGCTGGCCAGCCATCACGCCATTGGGCAGCGGGAAGCCCAGGGCCTCGTTCGCGCGCAGGATGTCCTGCTCACCAGATACCAGCAGGGCGGTCAAGCGGTCCAGGTTGCGGCCCCAAATTTGCTCTTCCACCGCCTTGGTGATGCCGGTACCGCCGTGGATGAACTGGTTCAGGCGGGCCTTGACGGCCTCCAGGAGCTGGCTGCCGTACTGCGCCCCGGGCATGTAGGTGAACGGCGTCGGCTCCACCAGGTCCAGCGTGGGCACGTCGTCCAGCTTGTCCAGCCATTCCTCGTGCATGTCCACGCCGCCGAAGGTGACGGTCTGCAGCGCCAGGAAGCTCGGGGCGTCAGGCAGCGTGATGACCGGCGCATCCGGGATGGCCACGTCGCGCACCTCGGGCAGCACGGGCGCCGTGCCGATCACCAGCGTGGGCGCCACGGGGATGTTCAGCACCGGGGCCGTGCCAGTGAAGTCCACCAGCTCGAGCTGTGGCAACGTGGCGTCCAGCGGCGCGGGCAGTCCGCCCGGGATTTCCAGGGCGATGGTCGGCAGGTTGGGAACCTCGGTCACATCGGGCAGCGTGGGCGCCGGCACCATCTCGAACTTGGCGCTGATCTGCTCGGGCGCATACACGGCGTCGCGGAAGGCTTGCGCGGTCTTGGCCACCTCGGCCACGGCCGCGCTGGTCTGCACAAGGGACAAGTCCCATTTTTCGTTGACAATCTCTGCTGCGCTGCTGGTTGCGTCGGCCATGATTTAGACCCTCCGGGAAGTCGATTGCAAGGTTTGCACCTCGATGCGGTCCAATTTGAACATCTGACCTGCTGGATTGCTCAGCCCGAAGCCCATGTAGTTCTGGCGGATGCCTTTGCCCACCTCGCAGCGGGTCTGGCCACTCTTGCTCAGGCCGAATGTGTAGCTCCACACCACGGGCGGCTCGCCGTAGACCGTGAAGCGCATGCACCCGCCGCCCTTGATCGACACGTACACCATGGCGATGTGCTTTTTCAGCGTGTTCTCGTCGCGCAGGGTGGGGGGCAGGCGGATGTCGGCCACGATGGGCAGGCCGGCATCGGTGTCGCCGCCCAGGGCGAACAGGCCGGCCGCGCTGCCGCCGTGCGTGGGGGTGATGCTCTGAAAGCCGTGCCGGGAGTATTCGGTCACGGCGCCGTTCAGGGTGTTGCAAACGATGGCGTTCATGGTGGTTCCTTACACGGTCAGGATGACGCTGTTGCTGGTGGCCCGGACATGGGTGCCTGCGGGGATGTCCAGTATGGTGCTCAGCAGCCGGCCGCCAGTGTCATCGAAGATGAAAATCCAGCTCTTGTCGGGCACCTTGTCGTCGCCATAGACCTCCTGCACGTTGATCAGCAGGGCGCCGCTGCGCGCATCGCCGGCCAGGAAGAACTGGTATGCCGCGCCGCTTTCCGGCTCCACCACCACCGACAGCAGCTCCTGGCCCTTGCACACGACCTTGAATGTGGTGCTGACCTCGGTGTCGTCGCGCGTGAAGTCCTGCACGGCCTCTCCATCTTCTGCGACCCAGGTCCATTCCTGCGAGCGCAGGTTCTTGTTGTCGTAGTAGATGGCGATGCCCAGCTCGCCGTCCTCGAAAATGAAGCCCTTGGCGCCGGTGTCTCGGTACGAATGACCGCCGCCTGTCACGGTGAAAGGGCCATCGGTCAGAGCGTGCGTCTCGCGGTAGTCCAGGTCATCAATCACGCTGATGGTCCCGAAAGTGCCGGTCACGTTGTGGTTTGAGCGCGAGGAAAAAATGACATCGTTTTGGAATCGGCCGCCCGTGTCGTTAACCTCCACCACCACCTGCTGGTTGAACTGCTCGGCATAGGAGCTGGCCACCGTGCGGCGCCGGAACTCCGATCCGTCATCGGGCCTGCCGCGTCGGTCGAAGATGTAGGAATCAGGGGCGTACTCGTAGACGGTGTAATCCCCGCGCTCGGATGGGTTGGACCCGGCCGGCCCATCGATCGCCACGGTGCTGCCGTAGGGCGCGCTGCCGTCGCCGGCCCCGAAGATCGTCCAGCCCTGCGTGGTGTATCCGACCTGGCCGGGAGTGCCCGATGTCTCTTCCCTCTGTGACAGGTTCCAGTAGAACCCCACCACGCGGTTCGCTGGCAGCGTATTGACCAACGCCACCGACAAGCTGTTGGGCGTGAACGCGAAATCGAAGAAGGAATACGGGCCGGTCGACCCGGAAGCCCGCGCGCCGGTGCCGGCTTCGTTCAGCGTGATGGAAAAGGGGTCGATGAATTGGCCATCGGGCACCTTGTAGGTGTCCACCAGCTCGCCCACCGTCTCGTTCTCCGCAGGGCGATCGCCCACATACAGGTCATAGTGGTAGCCGAATTCCGGGCCGGGGTCTTCCTCGAAGCGCGCCACCAGGTGCATGTGCTTTGTGACTTCGCCGGACCGGTACACGAACGGCAGCGGGTTGTCGCGCGAGCGCCCCACCTGTTTGTCCAGGCGGTACACAGGCGCATTGGTGCCAGGCAGCTCGTGTGCGTAGGCAATACCGTTCACGGTGTTGCGCCCACGGAAGAGCGCTACGTCGATATCGGCCTTGCCGCCGATGCCGGTGTAGAACAGCTTGAACGTGCCCGACGTGTTCACCGCCTTGCCGCCGCTGTAGCCCGGCACCTTGCGCACCTTCCATTTCCCATTGGACAGCCGCGTGCCGCCCCTCACCTGGGGCGTGAGTATGTAGGGCTGCGGCACTGTCTCGCCATCGTCGTTCACACGGGTGTGGCCGGGGATCAAGCTGCCGTCCAGGTAGGTGAATGAGATGCCGATGCCGCCCAGCCAGTCTTCCTCGCTGCCCTCTGGCCAGATTTGCATGATGGTCTGCGGGCCCACCACGGCGATGCGGTACCGCGTGCCGTCGGGCAGCTCGCCGGCCACCACCTGGTTGGTGTATTGCGCCAGGCGTGCGCCCATCTGGAATTTGGCGAAGGCCTGCTGGGTCATGGCCAGTTGCTCGGGCGTTGCCTCGCCGCCCTCGATGCGTAATGCCGGTGGCGCCTGCGGGGGCACGTTCTTGCCGACGGGCCCGAAAGAGAAGGGGTTCCAGATCCTCATTGCGGAATGGCGATGTACTGGGGGATGTCATCCACCAGGCGGAAGGTGGCGCACACCTCGGTGGCGTCGGTGCGGTACCGCTTGCTGGTCAGGCTGGAAACGCTGCCGCCACTGAAGCCGGCCACGATTTCGCCGCCTGCGATGCACAGCATGGCCGTGCCGCCGCCGCTGCCGTCGCCCATGCGCACCTGGTCGCCCGGCGCCTGCACGCCGCTGCCTGGCACCACGGGGCCCTGGCGCGTGGGCCGGTAGCCCAGGCCTTCCCAGGTCGTGCCGCCCAGCCAGATCAGATCCTCGGGGGTGCCCACGTAGATGCCATCATCCACCGCTTGCAGCATGGTGAGCAGGGCCGACATCTGTTTGAACAGGCGCCACTCAGACAGGTGCGGATTGCCCGGCCGGCTGGCCCAGATCGTGTTGCCCACGGCCACCAGCAGGCGCCCGCGCCAGAACGCGGTGTACGTGCCCACGGGGAACATCTGCGTGCCGGTCGTGCGGCATGGCAGCAGGGTGATGTCGGAATTCTTGCCGCCCCACTCGAAGTTGCCGGTGGTGGTGCTGCCAATCAGCATGCACTCCTTGCCGTTCTCGGTGGTCAGGTAGATCAGCACCTCATGGCCATCGCGCTCGGTCAGTCCGTCCAGGCGGAAGCCGCCATTGGTGACGGTGAACGGGCCGGACAGGATGGATGGGCTTTCCACCCCGTCGGCCAGGCGCCGCATGGTGAGCTCGTATCGGTAGCTGCCCGGGTTGAGCTGGCCAAAGGCATCATCGGTCGCGCCCAGGCTGTCGGGCGGGCGCACGCTGTGCTCGCGCCCCACCAGGCCATCGGTGATGCCGTTTTGGGAGCCGTTCGTGAAGGTGGTGCGGCCGTCGGGCAGGTCGCAATACCAGATGCGGCTGGAACCCATCGCCGGGTGGATGACATGCTGCGCGCCGCCCGGGTGGATGGCGATCAGCGCGTCGCCGGTAGTCGCCAGCTGGAAGCCCTTGGCGGGGTAGCCGTGGGCGTTGTGCAGGTTCTTGTGGCAGGTGTCGTCTTCCTCGGTAAAGCCGCCGCGGCGGCGCACCTCGCCCGTCAGGCCGATGTCCACGTCCTTGGCCACCAGCATGTCGCTGCCGCCCAGGCGGTGCTCGGGCAGCACGTTGTTGATGCCTGAAAATTCCTCGAAGGTCAGCATGCGTTGCCCCGGTTGACAGAAAGACCGCCCATCTTCAGGGCGAAATGCTGGCGTGCGCGCAGCCCGATGGTGGGCGCTGCGCCCAGGCCGCCCAGCTTGAGCGGGGTGTAGCCGCCAGCAGTCAGCGTGATGCCCTCCACCTCAATGGTGGGGGCGCCATGCCGGCCCAGCACCAGGCCGCCGATGGTGATACCGACGGCGGTGCTGACGCCGCCCATTTTCAGGGCGCTCGCGCCGCCTGCTGCCAACGTGACCTGCACCGTGCCCAGGCCTCCCAGCAACAGCGCCGTGTCGCCGCCCGCCGTGATGCCCACGCGCGTGCTCAGGCCGCCCATCTTCAGCGCCACCTTGTCGCCTGCCGTGAGCGCCAGGCTTCCAGCGCTCAGCGTGAAGGGCCCCAGCACCAATGGCCGGTGGCCCAGGGCCTGCAGGGTGGTGTCGCTCGGGAGGATGGCGCCCGCGCTGATGGAGTGGAACCCGTTGCGCCCCAGCACCAGGCTGGGCAGGCCGATGGAGATGTCCTCGCCATTGGTCAGCGTGAACGGGCCCATCTTCAGCGCTGGGTCCGCGTCCGCCTGGGCGATGGTCATCTTTGCGGTGTGCACGCCGCCCGTCGTCAGCACCAGTCCAGCAAGAACGATGTCCATGTTCAGCATCAGGTTGTGGGTGCCAGTGCTGGCCAGTTGCAGGCCGGCGAAGGAAAGCGATGTGCCAATGCGCATCGGTCCCATCACCAGGGCGACATCGCCGGCCACGGCCAAGCCGTTCGCGGCAGTGTGGATGCCGCCAAGCGTCAGGACCAGGCCGCCCACACCGTCCTCGATGCTGGCGTTGAGGGCCGCCCCGTTGAGTACGGTGAAGTTCATGTGGTTCCTCAGTAGCCGGGGTCAGCCTCGATGAAGATGCCCTTCCAGTACAGGAAGCCCAGGCAGCGGCCACCAGCGGCTGCAGTGTCCACGCTGATGCGCAGGCCCTCGCCGCTGACCAGCGCGCCACCCGTCGTCAGCGGGATGCGGTGCACGGTGCCATCGCCAGTGATCTGGCTCAGCGTCACGCCGTTGGCGAAGCGCGTGGTGTCCGCCTCGGTGCCGATGTCCACCACGGGCGGGCTGCTGGCGTCGTACTTGTAGGCCACGAAGCCCACCTCGGTGATGAGGATGTCGCGCAGGTCACCCGTGGTGATGTCCACGGGCTTGAGCGTGGGGTACCAGTTGCCGTTGGCCACCACCGTGGCGCCCGCGTTGTTCCAGGTCGGCTCGGTGCTGCCCGCGTTGGAGCTGTTGTTCTCGATGCTGGTGATGTCCAGCCAGTATTGGTAGCCGTCTGGCGTGGTGGGCTCGACCACGGCGCCGCGGTAGTAGGCGCCATCTGGCACCCAGTCCGGGGCCGTGCCCAGGTCCATCGGAAGGCTGCGGCCCACCGACTCGAAGGCCATATTGCGGTCGAAGGCCCCGCTGGCGGCGCTGCTGAAGGACCGCATGTGCTGCAGCGTGGACCAGCCGCCCAGCACCACGCCGTCAACGATGCGCGAGCGCCCGGCCAGCACCAGGGAATTGCTGCCCCGCGTGTCGTCGTCCATCTCGCCAGCGCCCAGGATGAAGGACCGGCCCGTGCCCGCCGAGTCGTCAAAGCGCATTAGGCTGGTGTCGGGATGGCGCTGCGGCACCCAAGCCATTGCGCCGGCCGTGAGTCGGGCAGAGATTTGCGTGCCATCGCCCCAGGCTTGCGCCGTGCCCTCCACACCGCGTTCGACGGTAAAGGTCAGCCCGGTCACGTCGGTGATTTTGACCACCTCGTAGTTGCCTGGGTCGGAAAGGTCCACCAGCGTGGCCAATTGCCAGTTGCTGGCGCTGGCCGCACCGCTGAACCCATCCACCGTGCCCTCGCGCGTGGGGTCGCCGGTGACAGTGATGGTGGTCTGCGAGCCGTCGATACCGCCGTCCAGCGTGGTCGCTGCGTTGTTGAAGTAGAGCTGCACGGCGGCTCCTTACGGCACCAAGCTGACGATCTTGGCCGCGCCGTTGGACCACTGCAGCAGGATGCCCGCGCCGTTGGTGGCCAGCGGCAAGCCCACCACGTCAGTGAAGCGCATCAGCAGGGGGCTGGTGCTCGGTGTGCCGGTGTGCTTGTAGATCACCACGCTGCCGATGGTGCTGCCAGATGCGATGGTGCCGAAATCGGCGTCGGCCGCATCGAACACACCGTTGGTCACGCTCTTGCTGCTGAGCGCCACAGCAGAGCCGACGATGCTGGCGATATCGTCCAGGAAGTCGTGCGCAGCGTCGTACACGTAAGAGCTGGGCACCAGGATGGCGCGGATATCGTCCGTGGCCATGTTGATGGCGGCCGACCACACCTTTTCTGCGCCCTTAGGGTAGAAAGGCGCGTCCAGGTGCACGATCTTGTCGGCCCCGTTGTTCCAAGGGATGTTGACGTTGCCGCCGTTGGCCACCAGGGGCAGGCCGCTGCCGGTGTCGAAATAGAACAGTACAGGGCTGGTGCTGGTGTTTCCGGTGTCGATGGCGATGCCGACGGCCTTGATAGTGCCAGAGGCGATGGCGCCGAAATCCACGTCGTCGGCGTCGAAAATGCCGTTCGTGATGGACTTGCTCGCCAGGGTCTGTGCGGTGCCGATGGTGGTGCCCCAGTCGGCCACATACTGGTCGGTGCCGTCGTAGGTGTAGGAGTTGGCGATCAGGTAGGCTTTGACGGTGGCGCTGGGCAGGTTCACGCCGGCACTCAGTGCGGCCTGCATGCCCAGCGGGTAGGAAGTGTTGGACATGGTGGTCTGCTCCTAAACGATAGATTGGGTGGTGTGGTGGGGAACGTCGATGCGCGTGGTGCGGCGCAGGTCAGCGTCTACCGGCAGCCCGAAGTGGGCAGTGAACTCCCGGTTCGCCTTCTCGGAGCGGTCAGGGTCGAACAGGTCGCTGTCGGGCACGCCGAAGGCACGGTGGAGGGCCCACTGCACCAGGTAGCGGTGGTGGGCCCGGTGGATCTCTGGCACGTCGGTATCGTCCACCATGGGCGCCAGCGGCATGCGGTAGCACTCCAGCACCACCTGGTCATCCAGCTCGCTGTAGCCCGCGATGCGGATGCTGGTGTCGTCCTGGATCACGAACTGGGCCGGGATGCGCCCGCGGGTGTCCCAGTCGCGCCAGCCGCAGTCGTAGGCGTCCAGCCACTCGCGCGTGCGCAGCTCCAGGTCACGGCGCGGCATGCCGTTGCCCGGCAGCAGGCCGATGTTGATGATTTCGTACACGCTCGGGTGCAGCGCGTAGGTGTGAGTGCCCACGGTCAGCGGGATGCGGCATACCTCTGCAAGGGACTCTTCGCGGATCAGGCGCGCCCGCACGCAGGCCTCGTCCTGTGCTTCGTTGAGCCATTCCTTCAGGTCTTCGTCCAGGGTGAGCAGATCGGTCTGCCCATTGCCCTTGTACTTGTCCCTGGAAAGCGCGCGGAAGCTGCGAATAAGTTCTTCGAGGTTCATGCCGCAACTCGCTTAGATGATGCCTTGGGCGTCCACCAGGCTCTTGGCGTGCGCGCGCAGGTCAGGAACGGTGCGCTTGGAGTCCACCACTTCCTTGTAGTTGTCCTTGATGAAGTCCAGCAGCTCGGCCTTCTTCAAGCCGTCGATCAGGTTGTGCTGCTCGAAGATGGCATCTTCGCGCTTGCGGCGCTCGTCCTCCAGGCGCTGCTGCTCGGCCAGCTTGGCGTCGGTGTCTTCCTGCTCCTTGGCCTTCAACTCGTCCTTGAGCTGCTTTTCCGACTTCTTGGCGTTGTCATCGGCCAGCTTGGCGGCGGCCTTGGCGGCTTCAGTCTCGCCCTTCGATTCCTCGAAGCAGTCGGTGTGCAGCAGGAAGCGCGCGGCCAGGGCGGCCGGCACCGTGCGGGACTGGCCCGGCACAAAGTCCAGGTTGGAACCGTAGTTGCGGTCCACAAACGGGTCTTCCTTGCCGATGTAGGTCACGTCGCGGTGCGTGGGGTGCTTGTTCGTCACGGTCATGATGCTCTCCTGTAGATGCGAAAAGGGGCGGGCCCATTGCTGGTGCCCGCCCACATTCTCCAGCCGATTACTTCGGACCGAAGCGCTCGCCGGTGACGATGAAGTCCAGGCGGCCGACGGATGCGTGCGCAGCGCCGCTCGAGGTGAGCACCAGCAGCGCTTCGCGCGCCAGCTTCACGGGCGGGTTCGTGGTGGCGTTGCGCAGGCGACCAACAGCGTTCGTCACCAGGGCGGAGCCGAAATAGTCGTCGTCGTTGGGCACGGTGGTGTCGTTCAGGCCGTCGGCGTAGCGGAAGCCGATTTTGGCCACCGTTGCGGCCGTGAAGGCGTCGGACACGATCAGCAGGGAGTCATGCAGCGTCATGCCCTGCGGCAGCACGCCCAGGATCACTTCGTCGCCGTCGGCGATCGCAGTGGTCGAGTCGGAACCCACGACTGCACCGGAGCTGTTGGTCAGCATGGTGTAGACGTAGTTCGTGACGTTGCCGTACAGCGCCATGCCGATGCCGCCGAACTGCTGGATGTTCATGCCCTGAATGGTTTTGGTTGCCATGGTGGCCTCCTAAATTTCGTTGATGTGGAAGCGTGGAGCCGGGCGGACCCGGCCCCTGGCAATTAGCCGCGCGCCTTGATGATCTTCACCGCCGTGTCGAGCACCGTCACACCGTGGTCGGTGATGATGGGTGCCGACTCGCCAGCGTCGACCGCGAAGCGCACCTTGGACATGCCCAGGATGGCGCCGATCAAGATTTCCATCTTGTCGCCGTGGTCGGCCGTGACTTCGGACCAGAAGAACGGCATGCCGGAATGCTCCGACTTGCCGAAGGCCTGCACCAGCGCCTGGCCGCCCAGCAGAATCGCGCGGTCCACAGCGAAGGTGGTGCCGAACGATGCAGGGATGATCACGCTGGTTTCCGTCTCGGTGGTGTACGAGGCGCAGATTTGCATCGTGTCGCCAGCGTAGAACCGGATCGGCTTGGGCATCTTCACGATCAGAATGCCGTTCCACAGGCCCACGTCGCCCAGGAAGAGCGGGTGATCCTTGGCCAGGCGGGCACGCTGCATGGCGTTGGCCTGGTAGGTGCGGAAGTTCGGATCGGTGGCGAAGCCGCTGTACTGGGCAGGCGACACCAGGGCCACACGGATGGGGCTGTCGGTGGCGGCCTGGTCGCCGTCGAATTCGACGGGTGGGGGTGGCAGCGTGATCTGGTCCATCCACGAACGCAGGGCGTCCACGATGGTCATGTTGAACAGGTCGGTGGTGGCGATGGTCAGTTCACCGGCGTTGTTCACGGGCTCGCTCACGCTACCGGCCGCGGCCACCAGGTGGCGGTTCTTGGTGGGCGCCTTGACGCGGTTCACCATGATTTCCGCAAAGCGGGGGTGCGAAGCCAGCGGCACGCGCCATTCGATCTTGTTGTCGTGGTAGCCGCGAGCGCCTGCCAGGTGGACCAGGGTGGACTGGTCCAGGTAGTCGTTCATCAGCTGCTGCGCCTTCGGACGGCCCAGGCGGCGCAGGTCGTAAGGCGAGCGGATCTGGGTCATGGTGTTGCCCATGTCCACAGGGAAGCGCGCCTGGTTGATGCGCATCCGGTCTTCGCTGAACGACATACCCACGCCACGGCCTTCAGCGTACTCGCCACCCATGATTGGGTAGCCGCTGATCGGGTTGTCCAGGTGGAAGGTGATTTCGTCACCCTTGTTCTTGGACAGATCCTCGGCGCGCACGATAGGCATCGTGGGCTTGGACTGGCGCTTGACGCCGGCAATGGCGCTTTCGATGGTGGGCATTTTGCCCGTCAGGCGGTTCAGCGTCGTGTTGCGTTGCATCGCAACGTGGAAGACACCTACGGCCTGCTGGATCATCGCGCCGGTCTGGCCGGACGCTACGTTGGTTTTGGTCGCTGGCATGCTGACCTCCTTAGAGCTGCTGGTTCAAAAAGGCCTCGAGCTGCGCGGCGGTCATGTGTTCCGTCGCGTGCATCATCGAAGCACCATCCATTTCTGCGATGCGCTCGTTCGGGGTGTTGGCGTCTGCTCGGCCCCCGGGAATCCCGGTGAGGCTGATAGGCGGGTCAATACCCTTCGGTGCGGTCGCTGCAGCAGCGCTGGCGGGCGCTGCTGCGGTTGGGGTTCCCTTCGGTGCCGCGCTCGATTTCGTGTACGCATTGAGCGTGTCCACAATCTCGGTCGCAGTACCACCAGTCTCGGCGTCGAACTGTGCCCAGATGCCGGCTTGCGCCGCCTTGGGCATGGATTCCACCCAGGCCTTGAACTCCGTGCTCTGCACGATGTCCAGCGCGTTCGGGTGGGCCGCGAAGATTTCGGCTTCGTGGGCATTGGCAGCGGTCTGGGCTTCACGCTGTTGGATGGGGGCCAGCTTGTCGCCGACTACCTTCTCCGCGATCTGGGGAACCAGGCGGTTCACCAGGGTCGTGATGCCCTTGACCATTGCAGCTTCGGAGAAATCCCCGAAAAGCTCAGGGTCCGCACCCTCCGCGATGGCCTCTTCGGCCTTGGCCGTGAGGTTGTCCATCTTGGTGGGAGCTTGCCCCTGCGCCGCGCGCTGCTCTGCCTGTGCGCGCAACGTTGCCAGCTCGGATTGAGCCAGTTGCAACGCTGCAGCCGTATCGTCGCGTTGGCGCCGCGCCTTCTCCAGTTGGTCGAAACCGATGGTGTGCTTGCCGTCCCGCGCCAGGATGGTGGTGTTGGCCGCCGTCTGCTGGTCTTCAGGAATGGCCGCTGCACCGGTGGCTGCGTCCTTCGTGGTCGTGGCTGCGTCGCCCGTCTTCAGTTCGTCCGTGGTGGTCGTGCTGCCTTTGTCGCTCTCACTGCCTGCAGTGGTGCCGGTGGGCCCGGTACCTGGTTCCAAGCCAAGGTGGCTGGTATCGCCCGATTCAGCGAGGCGCATTGCCTCGGCTGCCTGCTCTGCTGTGAGTGCGGCGTCAACACCGCCGTAAAAATCCCCGTTTGTAGTCGGCATGCTTGTCCCGTTTACCACATATCGCCGTGGCCGCAGTGGGTCTGCAATCCGGTTTCGGCCTTTGCAGGCCTAGTCCTTATGCTATTCATTTGGTAGCACAAGGCCACCGGCTTCGCGTCCCGCTCGCGCGTTCTGCTTGGGCTTGAGTGTCTGTAGGACTGGGGCGCGGGTGAAACCCTATACAGGGCGGGCGTAAAAAAGCCACCTCGTGGGTGGCTTTTGGTGCTCAGGGTGTCGGTTCGGGGGTCAGGTCTGCATTCGCTGGCGCTGCGGCCCGCGCTCGATGCGGATCTTGTAGCGGGGCTCGGCATGCACCTGGGCCGCCAGCGCCAACTTCCAGGCGTCATCGCTGGGCACGATGGTGATGGAGCCCAGCACCTGGCCGGCGTCATCACGCACAGTCGTCATGGCTTCGAGCGAGGCGACGGGCGAAGACTGGGAGCCGCCGCCGATGGAATAGGCGGGCGACACCAGCAGGTCGCCCAGGCCGGCATGGTTCACGGTCACGGCATTGGCGGCACCGGCTGCGAGCATTGCGCCCATGGCCACCGCGAGCAGTTTCTTTTTCATCTTGGACTCCAGAAGGATTGAAGGCTCCGACACCTGGGTAGGTGGGAGCCTTCATTCTGCCGCCTGGCGCTGGGCCGGCGAACCCTATGCCGGTTTTTTGAACCGTTTGGCCGGGATGCTCTTGCGTGCGGGACTGGCAGGCTTGGGTTGGGCCTTGGCCGGGTTGACCAGGCGCAGGGCCAGGGCCAGGGGCGGCACGGCAACGGTCACGATGGAGGTGAAAGCCGACCCGGCGCCCTGTTCAAAAACGCAGGTCATCTCGCCGTCCTCGTTCAGTCCCGCGGCCACCATCTTCTGGGTGCCGCCCACGATCGTGACTTCCTGGCCGATCAGGGCGAGCACCTTGGCTTCGTCGCTGTCCTTGTACCCGGCCAGCTTGTGCTCCAGCTCGCTGAAGAGGCTGTAGACGTTGGCCTGCCGCTTCTCCATCTTGGCGCCCAGGCCCATGATTTGGCGCTCGGCGTCGCGCAGGTCGCTCTCGATGCGGGCCACGTTGGCCTGGGCCTGCTGCAGCTTACGCTCTGCGTCCTGCTGCCCAACGATCATGCGGTCACGGTCCTGGATCACCTTGCTCATGATGTTGTTTGTGACCTCGGTCACGCGGGCGGCAGTGGTGGCGGCACGGCGCGGGCTGGCTTCTTGGAACGGGGAGTGGTGGTCATGATGTCCTCGGGGTTGGTGAGGACTCGATGCTACCAGGTATCTCCTGCATTGCACAGGAGGAAATCGTGGGGTGAAGGCGGGAATCGAACCCTGGTCACCCGGTTCACAGCCGGGTACTCTGCCACTGAGCTACCAACACCACTGGAGAGGGAGACAGGGCTTTCACCTGTGTGCGCGGGTTTGCAATCCGCTGCCTGCTCGGCCACACCCTCGAAAACTGGAGTCGCCACCCGGATTTGAACCGGGGTCGGCAGGATGAAACCCTGCTGTCCTGAGCCTCTAGACGATGGCGACACGCCGCGATTATGCCCCAGGCCGCTCCATGCGCTTGCAGGCCCTGCGCGCTGCACGGGCCTCCAGCCACATCCACAGGGCTACAAGCCACAGCTCGATCACGTCGCGCCCCTCGGGCGCCGCGCGTCCACGTAGGTGATGTCCACCGTCACGCGCTTGTCTTGGTGGTCGCGGGACACGTCCAGCACGCGGCCGGTCTGGTCCTTGGTGCAGAAGTCCATGCGGCTGGTGACTTCGCGCAGGGCTTCCTGGATCAGGCCGGAAGGGTCGCCGTACTCGCCAGTTCCATGGACAGTCACGTCGATGGACATGCGGAATTCAGGGGTGTGGCTCATTGGCAGGCCTCGCACGGTGTGTCGCCGATGATGTCGCACGCCTGCTTGCCAGCCAGGAAGTCCTCGGGCTCGGCCACCGGCGCCGGCGCAGGGATGCGGAAGCCCTTGATGCGGCGCAGCAGGGCCACGTTGTAGTTCCACATGGCCGTGCACTGGTCGCGCAGGTCGAAGCGCTCGCCAGCGGGCAGGGCTGCGAATATGCTGGGCGTGCCGTCGGCTGCGGCCGGCTCATTGATGAAGGCCTGCAGGGCGTCCAGCTTCTTCTGCAGCGCCTCCTGTTCGTCCAGCACGCGCTGCTGGTAGGCCGGCACCTCGCGGAAGACGGTTTGCACGTCGCCGGTGGTCACCTCGAGCGTGGTGGTGCCATCCTCGAAGCTCATGGTGTCCGTGCGGCCAGGCTCGGGCGGCAGCTGGTTCAGCGTGCTGAAGGCCAGGGCCATGGCGGCCTCGACCTGCTCCGGGTAGCTCGCCTGCGGGTTGTCGCAGGTCAGGGCCACGGTGATGGCGATCTTGTAGGCGGCGGTCATGGCTGGGCTTCCTTCGCTGGTTCGTGGGCGCGGCAGAAGACGCACATGCGGGTGGTGGAGTAACCCAAGAGGGACGCGCCGAACACATGACCGATGGCACCGCATTGGGCCTGCAGTTCCCGGTACTTGACGCGGCACAGGTCATCGGCTGCCCGACGTGCGGCGGCGCCTGCTGCGTCGACCGCCTCCATGGCATCCACCACCTGCTGGTGGGTCTGAGGGGCCATGGGCGTCTCGAAGGTGACGCCATCGACCACCGTGGCGCCTGCCATGTGGGCCCTGGTGCTCTCGTCCAGGCGCCGGGCGACGAAGCCGCTGAAGCTCTCGCCCATTTCTTTCTCGGTGCTCATGATTCTCCTTACGCGGGCGTGAAGTTGTCCGCAGGGGTTGGGGTTTCAATCCCGCCCATAGCGCTCGGCGCTTGCTGCGGCACGGGCGGGAAGGCGGGACTCGTATTCTGCTCCACGCCGGGCGCTGCGTCACCTGGTGCCGGTGCCATGGCTGCCGCCTGCTGGGCAGCGCCAGCGGTGTCTGCCGCCACAGCGCCGCTGACCGGGGCGGCCAGGGCCAGCTGGTCGAAGTTCGGGTCGACACCGGCCGGCGTGCTCGGCTTGTACCCGTTGTCCTGCAGCAGCTTGTCCGCGATGGGGGCAATCAGCGGGTTCATGGCGAGCTGGCCACCGGCCTGCATGGCAGTGAATGCCGCCGTGATGCCCTCGGTCACGGCCTGCTTCATCATCATCTCCACCTCGGCATCGCTCTTGCGCTCCTTGATGTCCAGTTCCCGGGCCTTCAGCTCGGCACCCGACTTCACCAGGGCCTGGGCCACGGCGTCCTGAATGCGCTTCTCGATCGCCTCGGGATTTTCCTGGGCGCCGGCTGCCTTGAAGGCCTCGATCAGCTCGCGCTTGAATGGCAGATCCATGAGGCTGGCCATGAACGGCATGGCGGCGGCCTGGTACTCGGGCGGCAGGCTCTTGATGGCCTCGGACATGGCCGTGAGCTGCTGGCCACGGAACGTTGGGCTGCTCGGCACGTCCTCCAGGCCCACCATCAGGCGGGTCTTCTGCAGGTCGTTGGACAGGTAGGGCAGGCCGGTTTCAGGGTCCACCTCGGGCTTGTTCAGCACGATGGTGCGCGCGGGCTTCACGCCGTCGTCGCCCTCGATCACAACGGTGGTTTCCTCGCTGCCGATGTCCTGCAGAATCATGGCCAGCAGCAGCTCGCCCACCTGCTTGCGGGCGCGCTTGAAGTTGCCCATCATGTGCGCGAGGGACTGGTTGGCCTGCTCGACCTGGGTTTCCTCCTGAATGCCGCTCGTGGCCGTGCCACGCCGGCCGCTGAAGGCGCCAGCAGCAGCAGGGTTCACGCGCTCGATGGCGTTGCGGGCGTTCTGCAGCATCTCCATCTGCTGCTGGGTGAGCTGGTAGTCCCGCTCCACCTCGAATTTCGCACCAGGGCTGGCCATGTGGGCCGCGTTCAGCACGATATCGGCGTCCAGGCGGCCCACCGTGCGGCGGAACACGTCATCGGGCATGTCCACCGCGCCCTTGGTGCGCACCGTGCGGTAGGCCGCGATCGCCCAGCGCAGCCGGCTGTTGCCGCTGTTGAGCGTGTCCTGCTGGTGCAGCATGTTGCGGATGTAACCGAAGGGCACGCGGGTGCCATCCTCGCGGAAGCCCCACATTGGCACGTAGGGGAAGCTGCGATGGGTGTATGGCGTGGGGCCATCGAACAGGCAGTGCGGGCCCAGCCAGTAGCTGCGGCGGATCTTGGCCACCACGGCGCGCTGGGGCCTGGCCTTGCCCATGCCGACGGCCAGGCGGTGGACCGGGTTCTTCTCGTCGTACTCCACGATGCGCCCGTTCGGGGTCTTCATCACCAGGATGTCCGTCCAGCGGCGGTACCACAGCTCGCTGACGCAAATCTCCTTGCTGTAGCTGTTGTACCAGCGGTCTTCCTGGCGGGTCCACTCGCGCGCCACGTCGAAATGGCGGTTCATGCCCGTGCTGGCGCCGCCGAATTCCATGTCGTTGTACTCGCTCCACCAGTTGATGCCGGCCCGGCCGAATTGGCGGATCAGCTCCTTGTGCTCGGGGAAGACGCGGGCCACGCGCTCGGGCATGAGCCAGCGATTGCGCAGCAGCCAGCGCGCGTCGCTCATGTCGTTCTTGGCGTCGAACGGGAACAGCATCTCGTTCCGGTGGATGTGGTTGCACTCGTAGGGGTAGCCGGACGGGTCGGAGCTGCGGCACACCTCCACCCAGCCGATGCCCACGCCGATCTGCGGGTAGAAGCCCTCGGACAGCGCATCGTCTGCACCGGCGTTGCGCTCGGCCTCGTTCAGCTTGAAGTTCATGGCCTCGGCCGCGTCCTGGCCGCCCGGCTGCCCGTTGGGCGTCACGCGCCAGTCAGTGCGGGTGCTCTCTTCGTAGCCGCGGATGCCCTCGAGCGCGGGGGCGATCAGGTTCTCCATGGATGGGGGGATGCCGGCCTGGGCCTGGGCCTTGAGCAGGGCCGTCTCCATCTGGTTGCCGTCGGCGTAGTCCATCTCCTTGTCGGCCTGCTTGCGCCAGGCGCGGGGCTGGTTGTCGATCTCGTCCAGGATGGCGCGGTACTCGAAGAGCGACAGCGGCACGTCGCCATCAGGCGTGTCCACTGGGTCGATGGCTTCGTTGCTGGTGCTGTAGCTCTTCATGGTGGGCCTCATGCGTAAATGGGTGCGGGTGCCTCGACGTAGCCGCCGCTGCTGCCGATGGATTGGATCATGCCCAGCTCTTTCGCCTGGGCGTACTGGCGCAGCGCGTCGGCGCCCTCGGTGCAGCCATTGGCCTTGTCCGGCTGGTCGATGTAGCGCATCTCGCTCTGGCTGTACTTCTTCTTGTAGCCCTTGATGCGCTCCCAGCCCTGTTTGCACCGGTCGATGTCGAAGTAGGCGCCTTTCAGGTGCTTGCGCGTGGCATAGATGCCCGTCATCAGCTCAGTGATGCGGGGCACGATGAAGCTCTGGTGGCCGGGCAGCAGCGCCATCAGCTGGCTTTGCGTGGTCTTGTTGTAGTCGCTGGTCAGGTGCTGGTGCGCCGCGTCATGGGGCAGGAAGTGGGCGGCATAGGCGTAGCCCTTGTTCAGGAGCATGGTCGCGTAGTGCCGCAGGTCTTCCTCGTGCTCTTCGTAGTAGTCGATGAAGCGGTCCTGCCCGTTCAGCTCCTGCATGAACCAGATGGCGCACCCGTCGCTGTGCCCGATGTCCCAGAAGGTGTAGACCGGCAGGTCCAACACGGGCAGCTCCATGATGCCGCCGCGCTTGAGCACCAGGATCACGTCCTTGGCGTAGTAGTGGCCCTCGGTGGACTGCTGGAACGCTTCCTCGGGGCTCGACGGGTATTCCCGCCACATCAGCTCTTCCTTGCCGGCGAAGTCGTTGCGCAGCTTCTCCACGTACCAGGCGCGCTGGGCCCGGTCGATCTTGCAGTTCTGGGCCACCTCGATGGCCTCGAAATACTTGTGCTGCTCGTCGGTGATGACCACGGCCGACGGGTCCATCTGGTAGCCAGGGTCTTGCCACCAGGCGTAGAAGTGGAAGCGGTACTGGCTCGCGGTGAGGACCACGCGCCCGGTGGCCAGGGCCATGGCGCGCTGGCACATGCGGTAGAACTCGCCGTCCGTGCCCTCGGCGGTGGACTCGATCACCAGGATGCCGCCCGCGGGCACGGCCTGGATGGAGCCGGTGGTCACTTCTTCGGCCTTGGCGGGGAACTTGGCACAAATCTTGCCGAACTCGGACACATGCAGGCGGTGCACGGTCCCGCCGCGCACGCTGGTGGCCACGCGGATGCTGCTGTTGTTGTGGGCAAACAGCAGCTCCTTGGTGCTCGCGCGCGCCAGGGGCATGCGCTCGCGGATCTGCTCGGGCAGGTGGTCGTAGGCGAAGACGATCTTGTCCCGGAAGATGGCCTCGGCCGTCTCGCGGTCCTGGGCGATCATGCCGCAGCGCTGGTTGCCGTTGAACAGGGCATGGTCCAGCCACATGATGGCGATCAGGGTGGTGAAGCCCATCTGCCGGGCCTTGAGGATGATGTTGCGGTTCCACAGGCGCTTGATGAAGCGCTGCTGCGCCCGGTTGGGGCGGAAGGGCATCACCAGCGACTCTTCCTCGCCGATCACCTGGCCGTTCTCGTCCTTGATCGTGTCGCCCTTCACGATGATCTGGTACAGGCAGCCGCTGAACAGGCGCCAGAAGGGGTCGCTCAGGCACTTGGCCAGCTCGGCCGCGTCCTTGGGGATGTTCTCCGGGTGGCTGAGCACCACATGGGGCCCGCGCGCCGGCCGGCCTGCGTTGTGCGCCCAGGCCTTGCCCAGCTGCGCGTCGACCTCGGCGCCGGGCACGGCCTCGATGACTTCCTCGTCCTCGTCCAACTCGCCAGGCTCTGCCACAGGCTGCTTGAGCTTGCGCGTGGGCCGCTGCACCTGCAGCTTCGCCGGGGCGGGCCAGCGTTTAGGCGCCGTTGCCATCGTCGTCTCCCTCTGGCTGCGGCCCGAAGCCGCTGATGGGTGGGGTGTCGGCCGCGCGCTCCGGGTCGTTGGCCACGGGGCGGAAGGTGTTGCCGTTGCCGTTGGCCAGGCTCTGCAGCAGGGCGGTAAGTGGGTCGCCCTTCTGGCGGTTGTCCAGCTCGTAGAGGCCCAAGTGCTTCGCCAGCTTCTCGATGGCATCCATCTTGCTGTGCATCTTGACTTCCACGCCGTCCTTGGTGGTCTTGATGCCGGCATACAGGGCGACGGCAGAAGGACTGAAGTCGCGCGTGTCCTTGAACACGACGTGCAAGCGCCCATCGCCCATGCAGTCGGGGCAATCGTGGTGTGGCGGGCGGTGCGGGTTGTAGCCAATGCCGCCTTCATGGTCGAACTCAGCAGGCAGGCCGCCCTTCTTGGCGTGGTCTTCCATGCGGCGGTTCTGCTCGCCGACGGTGTGCTGTGCGCGGTGCCCTTCGCCCCAGCAATGGCGGCAGCAACCCTTCTTGCCCTCGACCAGCTCACGGGAATCGGCCAGCGCCATCAGGGCGATTTCTCGCAGCACGCGGTCTGCCGTGATGCCCGTGCGCTCCTGCTGCGCCTCTCGCGCTTCCTGTAGGGCAGCGTGTATCTGAGGTTTTTGAAGGTTCTCATAACCAATGGCGGCAGCCGTGTCCGGGCTGTAGCCGGCTCGAATGGCCGCCTGGGTGGCGTTCAGGTCCACCATGTACTCGTCCACGAAACGCTGCTGCTTCGGCGTCAAACCCAGTTGCGGCGCATCTTTCTGCGCTTTTGGGGTGTCGGCCAGGGCGGGCGATGGAGACTTTGCTGCGGCTTTCTTCGCTGGCGCGCGCTTTTTCGGCGCGGGCGGCGGTGGTGGCGCAGGTTTCTTGCGCGGCATCGGGGCTGGTTTTGCCGGGGGCTTGGCCTTTGGTGCGGGCTTCGCCTTGGGCTTGGACGCAGAAGAGCCCGCGGCCTTCTTGGGTGAGGCGGCGGGCTTGGGGGTCTTGCGGGGCTTGCCCGCTGGTGATTGGGCCATGGGTGCGATTGTGGGGCACCGATGGCTGTAGGACTTGCCCTATACGGGTTCAGCGCTTGAGGGCTCGAAT
>Ga0181352_1000132_pt1 | contig 35362 bp, 50 predicted proteins | sample Fa13VDMLBSN_FD_130103 | JGI IMG/M metagenome (GOLD analysis project Ga0181352, IMG submission 130103) | Freshwater viral communities from Lake Michigan, USA - Fa13.VD.MLB.S.N | ecosystem: Environmental > Aquatic > Freshwater > Lake | place: USA: Michigan | collected 2013-09-23 | reverse complement strand
CGTGTCGGTTCGCGTCACCGTGAACCTCTGACCGATCATGAAGGCGAGCGGGACGATGCTCACAGCGCCTTCGCCGCCCGAGGGCGCGCTTGCGGGGAACACCTGCGCCTCAAGTTCAAAGCGGATGCTGAAACCCGACAGGATCCCGCGCTCCGTGACCCGCATCCGCGTAATGATGCAGTTCCCGTAGGTCGCGTTGATGCGCGCCTTCGACAGTTTGACCGCCGCCTCCACAAGCCTGCGGTTGCCCGTGGTGCCCGCGATGGACTTGAGGCTGATGTCGCCTTCCAGATCCACCGTGCAGGTCAGGTGACCGATGCCCGCGTCCTGCGCGTTGCGCTCGTAGGTGAAGTCCATGTCACCGACGCGGACGCCGTTCGGGAGGTTGTAGAGGTACTGCTTGTCCACGAACTGATACACGAGCGCGGTCGAGGATGCGTCGTATGCGAAGTCCTGAGACTCGCGCCGCCATCCTTCGCCGAGCCAACTCGGAGCGACCGCACGGCGGAACAGATCCGCCCACGGGATCGTGGCGCTGACATTCGATCCTTGATTCGGCGGCGTTACCGTGCTCGCGGTCGCGCTTCGGGCTACGCGGATGTGCCCGTTGACCGCCCGCGTGACCTGCCCCTTCTGATCAAGGCTCGTCCGCTGCACCCAAGTGTGCGCGACGACATTTCGGTCGCACAGCGCGATCTCGTCATGCGCATCCCAATTGACGAGGACGAGGTTTGTTCCGACGACCTGCGTGCCCGTCAACTTGAGGAACGGACCGCCGATGCAGGACGAGCCGCTCGTCAGGTCGATGATCTTGTTCAAGGCGTTCGCAGGGTGCGGAAGCCGCACATACGCCATGCGGGACGAGTTCGTCCCGTTCGCAGTCTTGTACGCCGACCAATCCTCGACGCTTACGAGACAGGTTCCCGTGATGTGATATCGGGATCCCTGCGGGGTGACGCCGTCCTCGGCAAGCACAGCCTCGCACGAATAGGCGTCGATGTTCACATTCTCAAGCAGGCTCTCTGTCGCACTTGCGCCCTGAGGCTTGATGTACATCACCGCGGCGCTAGGAGCAGCCATGTCAGTACTTCCTTCCTGTCATCGCCATGACATCCGCGAGGAACCAGTTGTTCACGCCGCCCGTCGTGGCGGGCTTGGTGTTGGTCGCGATGAGACCCAACCACTTGAGGATCGAACTGATGGCGTCCTTGACCCACAGGAAGAACCCCGTGTTGCCCGTGAGCCTGTCGAGGTACGCGGCGAACGGCTCGGTGATCTCCTTGAACGCGCCCGCCACATAACCCTGCAGCGACACGAACGCGGCGTCGGTGCCGACGCGCATGGACGAGATCAGTTCGCCGAGTTTGCCCGCGATCCACCCGAGCGGGTAGAGCAGTCGGTACACGGTCACCATGAACCGCGACCACAGCACCGCGCTCTCGCCGAGCAGTTTGTTGAACTCCACCATCATCGCCGCCCGAGCGTTCTCGGCGAGCGTCTGATACCGCTGCGCCTCGGCGTACTTCGCGCCGTTGACCTGCGCGTCCTGCAGCGAGCGAGAGAACTGCGCGAGGCGCTCCTGCGCCGACGACATCATCAGCGCGCCGCTGAACCGAGTCAGTTCCGAGATGCGCTGCGAGACGATCTCGACCGACTGCTGCATCTTCTGCATGGCGAGCGAGACGCCGCCCGCGGCGAGGATCACGCCTCCGAGGATCGGCACAGCCACCGCCGCCGCGGAGCCGAGCGCGGCAATCGCGCCGCCCGTCGCGGACGAGGACGACATCAGCGAGGTGAAGCCCGCGAGCGTCGGGGCGCTAAGGAACCCGCGCAACTCGCCGCCGATGCTCGACAGGTTCGACAGTTTCTCAATGAGCGACATGAAGCCCGAGACGGGCGCAGGAGCCGCAGGAGGGGGAACAGGACCAGGTCCGCCTCCCGCCTGTCCGCTGCCGCCGCCGCCACGACCACCGCCGCCCGCGCCGCCACCTGCGCCGCCACCCGCGCCGAACTCTCGGATGTTGATGTTGATGTTTCCGAGGTCTTCCATTACTTCGGCTCCCAAGTCATCTCATACGCGAAGTCGTAGAGATCTCGGAGCGTCAGCCACCCGTCGAGACCCTCGACCGCCTGCACGGTGCCGCCGCTTCGGAAGATCAGCGGGATCGTCATGCCATCGATCATGCGCTGCGTCAGGAACTCCCGCAGGAGGTCTACGAACTGCTGAATTCCCGACGCTCCCGCGATGCGTTCGGTGCCGCGCTGCATCGGGTCGAAGAAGCCGCGCCACCACACGATGATCTCGACCTGACTGCGGATCAGACCGATGCCGCTGTTCGGGTGCACGGCGTTGTCGGCACCAGGCACGATCTGTATCGCGTACTGCCCGACGATCTCATCGATGGGCGCCTCCACGATGTAGACGACATCGCCGTACCCCTGCTGCTGCATCCACTCCGCGAGCGTGTCGCGCATGGCGTACAGGACTTCGTAGACGCTAGCCATTGATCCGCCCCTTTGCCATCATCGCCTGCACCTCGACGCGCTGCGCGAGGCGGGCGTTGCCCGTGGTTGCGTACAGACACGCCGCGAGCGTCTTGGCGTCACCCATCGCGATGGCGATAGCCCGCGCCGTGACGAGCGTCTCAGCAGCCTCGACGGCGGGGATGTTCGCCATGAGTCCCATAGCAGTCTCGGGGTCGAACTCTGACGGCATCCGCCCGTAGACCGACAGGAATCGGGCGGATGCCTTTAGCCGTTTCCCGCGGTGGACACCTTCGTCGTCATGCGGTGCCACGCCGCGACGAGCATCGCGTCGGTCGCAGCCTGCGCGACATCGGGCGTGCGCGACGATTCGCGGATCGCCTTGACGACATCGTTGGTCGATGGCTCGACGCCGCCCTGCACGGAAGCCTGCACGGTCGCGAGGATCTCCATGTACTGCACGACGAGTCGCCCGCAGGGCAGACCGACGGCGAACAGCATGGGGTCGTTGTCTTCGGAAAGGTCGATCATGTCACGGAGTATAGGTGTAAAGGGTTCCCGCGGTCGTCGGGATGGCGGCGATGTTCAGGGTGAGCACGCGCTCGCGGTTGCCCCATTGCGAATCGCCGACGCTGTCGGGCAGCAGGTAGCACGCTCCGAAGGAGTACGCCATCGTGCTGCCGACTATAGTCGAGGCGATGGTGACGACGAAGGTGTCGGCGTTCGCGACGAGACGACGACCCACGACGGGAACCGTCGCCGATCCGCGCTGCTCGGCGAGCAGGCTCGTCAGGACAGCCTCATCCCATTTCACCAAGGCGAGCGAGATGCGGGCGCTCGTACCCTGCATGACGATCTCCTCGGGCACATTGCCGCGGAGCACCGTCTTCACCTCATGCTGATGGTCGGTGAACTGAATCGACGGGAGGTTGTCGTTGTCCGAGTAGCCGAGCACCGAGGTGGTGCCTGCGACCGTGACGCTGATGCTTGTTGGTCCCGCGACGAGAATGCTTGTTGCCATAGTTCACTTGCCTTTCAGGATGCTTTTCAGCCCGAGATAGATCGACACGCCGAGGGTCTTGAGGTCTTCCCGAGTCGGCAGGATAAACGGGCGAGCGGGCACAGTCACGCCTTTCCACGCCATCGTGAAGTCCTTGCCTCGCGTCAGACCCTCGCGGTTCGGATTCTGCCCCGTTCCGTGTCCGCGCTTGCCCTTCAGGGTCAGCGGGATGTAGTTCGGTCCCTTGGTCTTGAAGCCGCGATCCTGATACAGCCCGTATCTGCGACCGCGCATCGTCAGGACGATCTTGCCGCCGACCTGCGAACCCGTCGCCGAGAGGCTACCCGCGAGTTTGCCCGTGTCGCGCAGCGGCTGACCGCCCGCTCGGTAGCCGACCGTCTGAACGAGGTACTGCGTCCTGCGGCGCGCCTTCCCATCGACCATACGGACGAGCCTGCGGGTTTGGATCACCGTCCCGTTGCGCGGGCGCCTGTCCGCCCAGAACGCCCCTGTGACGGTCTTGAGCGGCTTGTGCGGCTCGGGGTCGCCGCCCGCGCCGCGACCGTAGTTCTCGTTGATGTGCTCCTCCATCCACGCGGTAGCGACCTGCGCGATGCCGTCGAGCACCTGACGATCTCGGAGCGCCCGTTTGACCCGTTCGCTCCACTTGCTCATGGGTAGGGGCTTCCCTTACGCGGGGGGAAGAACTGCGAGTTGCTCGCGCTGTTGTACCACCCGAGGTTCGCGAGGCTCACGGCTGCGACGAGGGGCGTGCCTGCGGCGACATTGCCGCTGACCGATCCGAACAGCATCTTGCCGTCGCGCAGCCCCTCGCAGAACGAGTACGCCTGCTTGATGCGCTGCTCAATGGCGGGCGAGATCTTCGCGCCGCGCCGCTGAAACAGGAATTCCGTGGCGAGATCGACCGTGAGCGCGACGAGCAGCGGGTCGTGCGCGGCGGCGAGAATGGCGATCTCGTTCTCGGTGTAGATGTCACCGACCCTGATGTACGACCTGATCGTAGCCGTTGCCCGCTCAAGGGCTGCATCCGTGACGGGGTTCGGACCTGGCGCGACCGTCCCTGCATCCGCGCACAGTTGCGCGAGGATGGTCGAGTCGAGCGCGTGTTCCAGATCGTCGTAGGTCGCGTATGCGGTCACGGCTACCTCTCAATACGCAGGGGGAGGATGGGCTGTCACCCACCCTCCCCCGTTGCGGGAGATGAAGATCAGATCACCGAGGTGATGGAGTAGCCCGCCGCGGGCGCGACGATGGCGGGGACGCTGTTGTCGATGACGCGACCCTCGACGCGGCGGTTCAGCGGATCGTTGAACTGCTCGACGGTCATGTCCTCGTAGGCGAAGATCTGCAGGGTCGCGAACGAGTTCGCGCCCTCGACGCCGACGAGACCACCAGGACGCGAGAGGAAGTACGCGCCGTTGCCGAGCACATACGAGGTCGCGGTGGTGGAAGCGCCCTTCTTGCTCGTCACCTTGACCGAGTCGTCAACGACGACATCGGCAAGCCCGTAGATGGTCGGGGGGATGCCCCAACGGCTGAAGGTGTCGCTGCCCATGAGGAACGAAGTACCCGCGGGCTGGAACTTCACATACTCACGGATCTCCTGCGACTGCGACAGCACCTGCGCGATGGCGGGGCTGATCACCATGATCAACTGATTCGGGCTGACCGCGCCGCCGCTGCTGTAGCCGACCAACTGCATGACCTGCTGAATGGTCTTCTGAATGTACGGGTTGTTCGGGGTCGCGGCGCTCCACAGACCACCGACCGCGGTGAACGACTGCGCGGTGGTGTTCGGAGTCGCGACGAAGTTGTTGCTCCAGTTCGCGGTGGTCGAGAGCGCCGTCGCAGCCGCCATCGTGCGGCGAGTCATCGCCAACTGAGCGCGGCTGCGGGCGTGCTGCGCGACGACATCCCAAGCCGCCTGCTGCGTGGTCTCCTGCGGGATGTAGAACGGGAACGCAAACCGCTGCGTGGTGTACGGCAGGAAGTCGAACGCGTTCTGCTTGCCCGTCGGACGGTCGTTGCCGAGGGGCCATGCGAACTCGCGCTCGTCGCTGACGCGCACATTGTCGGTCTGGTCCTGACGGAGGTAGTAGCCCGTCATCTTGGTCGTCGGCACGATCTGCGCGTAGCGCGTGAGTGCGAACGAGTTGACGGAGCGGGTGAACTCGACCTGAAGCGCGCCAGTCGCGAGGTCGTTGGTGCTCGGGATGTAGGCTGAATTGCCGCCACCCACAACAGAAAATGCCATGTGATGCTCTCCTTCTTACGAGGGGTTGATGGGTGGATCAGGTGAAGATCGGACCGCGCTGACCGAAGCGGAAGGCGCGGATGACCTCGCCTGCCGCGCCTGCCTCAAGCGCGATGTAGTTGCTGACGGCGGTGCCGCCCGCAGCGGTGACGGCGGTGCCGTCGCCCGAGCCGAGCGGCATGAGGTAATCGCCCGCGCTGCATCCGCCCGTGCCGACCGTGATCTGCACGGTGTTGCTCGGCTGAAGCGTGATCGGGGTGCCCGCGACAGCGTGAGCCGTCGCGTCGAACTTGTAGACGCTGCCGTCCGTCACGCCGATCTGCTCGTCGGTGATGGCGGTGGCTGCGGCGCCCTGAAACGCGCCCGAGATGGTGACGAAGCGGAACGGGTTGATGGTGCCTGAAGCGATGAGGTTGGGAGTGAAGCCCATGTCGGACATGTCGGTCTGCCTTTCTGATTACCGCTTCTTGCTGAGGCGGTTGTGGATTGCCTTCTTGAACTCCTCGGGCTTGCCCGCGAACTCGCGGACAAGGTCGGAGACGGTGGAAGTGTCGATGTCGGAAGTCGGGAGCGCGGCGCGGCTCATGTCGATGCGAACGCCCATCGGATCGCGGGCGAACAGTTCGCGCCAAGTGTCGATCAGGTCGGCGGGATCGCGGCTCGACATCAGGTCGGAGATGAGGCGCGGGCGACGAGCCGCGGGGATGCGGTAGCCGTCCTGCTCCATCGCGTCGAGTTCGCGGGAGAACTTCTCCTTCGCGAGTTCCGCCTTCATGGTCGCGAGTTCACGCGCCATGCGGGTGTTCTCGCGGCGCATCGCGAACAGGTCGGGGCGACCGCTGCGGGACGCGGGGAAGACCTCGTCCTCCATCTCGTCCTCGTCCTCCTCGTCATCCTCGCCGCCGTGCGAGTCGATGTCGATGTGGACGCCGTCGCCGTCGCCCTCCTCCTCGGCGAACTGATCGGCGATCATGTCGTCAGCCGCCATCTCTTCCTTGTCGCCCTCGCGCTCAAGGGCGTTCATGGTCTCGTCCTCGTCCTCGGCGAACCGCTTCTTGAACTGATCGCTGAGTTCGGTCAGCGCGTTCTTGAGCGCGGCGATCTGCCCGCTGTAGTCGTTGTCTGCCATGTTGGTTTCCTTCGTGTCGGGAATGAAAGTGGAAAGCCCGCCACCGACCGTTCCCATGTCGAAGCGGAGAGGTCTGCTGAAAGTGACGCGCTCGCCCTTGCGGGTGAAGTGCGTGTCGGGAAGCGGACGACGCGGGGTCTCTCGACCGAGCAGAGCCACCTCCGACAGATGGTTCTGATCCTGCCAGATCTCCGCGCTGCGCCGAGGGAATGCGTTCGTCGCGAGCAACTTTTCGAACACGCCGCGCTCGACCTCGCAGTCGCCGACGATGTAGCCGACGCCGCCGCGCTCCTGATACGCGATCTTGGTGAAGCGCCCGACGCTCGACTTCGGCTCGTCGCCGTTCTTCTCATGCATCACGACGAGGCGCGGATTCGACCCGCGCTCCATGTAGCGGTTCGTGCTCGCGACGATGTCGCGCACGCGCTCGTTGTCGAACTTCGTGAGTTCGTCGTCGTGGTCGCCGTCGATGGACGGGTCGTATGCGCAGAACACCTCAAGGTCGTGGATCACGACCTTCTCGCCGTTCTCGGTGATGCGGTGCGAAGGGTTCGTCATATCGTGAAGGAGTACGCGAACGACCCGAGATCGGGTCGGTTCTGAATGGTGATCGTGCCCGTGCCTGCGGTCGAGATCGGAGGTCGGATGCCGATCTGAACGACATCGGTCGGTTGAATCGTGTTCGGGTTCGAAGTCAATGTCGAGCCGTTGTTGATCCTGACGATGACGGGCGGCGCGACTCCCGTGGTCGCGGTCACGACGATGCGGTAGGTGAACGAAACGCGGGCGAAGTCGAACTGAAACTGCACCGCACCGCTCGGTGCGGCGTTCTGCACGACGGCGACACCTCCGCTCGGCGCGACATACAGGTCGAGACCCGAAGTCCCGCTCGCGCTGCCCTTGGGGAACGGCGTCGGCGCAATGCCGTCACGCACTCCGCGCAGCCCACATCCCGCGGAGCAGAGCACCGCAGGGCGTGAGTAGCGTTTGGTGCGGGGTGCAGCCATCAGACCGTATTCCAGAGGATTCCCATGACCGACGAAGTTGTGGTCGTCTTGAACTGAGCAGTAATGAGTTGCGCGCCGAGCGGATCGACCGTCACCGATGCAGTCAGCGTCGTAGCCGCGAGCGCGGTTCCAGGCGAGTAGAGCGTCGGCACGGGACCGTAGGCGTTGCTTGTGATCGCCGAGTAGAAGAACCGCTGCGTTCCATTGATGGAGAGGTTCGGGATCGACGCCGTGGTCGTGCTGTAGGTCAGCGTTGCATCAAGCAGCGTGATCGGAACCCACACGACCACACCCGTGGTCTGCGTGTACGAAGTCCACTTCGTGAGACGGATGCCGACCGCGGCGTAGTTGTTGGCGTTCGCGAACGGAACAACATTGAGCAGCGATGCATCGGGAACGAGCGCGAGATTGCCGACTCCCGCGTCATACAGCACAGCCGTCGCGCCCGTCGTCGTGGGCTTCGTCGTCGTCGGAAGCGCGTCGGTGTAGGTCGTGGCAGGCGATGCCGTGACGATTCCGAACTGATACGCGGGGGTGCTGATGCGTGCGTCTGCCATGTCGGAATCCTATCAACCGCTGATAAAACCGCGATCAGGAACTTCGCCTCTGTCAATCAACGCCTGCCGCGATCCGTTCACGGATCGGATGGCGTCGAAGTCGGGGTTGCCGTCCTCGTCGCACAGCCCCTCGCGGACGGCGACCGCAATCGGGATCGGAGTCCAAGTGCAGCGGCAGTTGAACCCGAGCGGCGTCGGGATGCCCATGCCGTCGATCATGGCGACCGTGGCGACATAGCCGTCCATCGCCCTGTGCGTCGGACGGGTGCGGCGATCCTTGGTCGAGCGGAACCGCATGAGCGGCACGAACCGCTGCACCGTCGGCTCCCGCACGATGTCGAGACGCCCCTGCGACTGCGCTCGGTTGATGTTGGTGCGGTAGACCGTCTCAAGGCGGGCGGCGGTCAGGTCGGTGCCCGTCTTCAGGACGGTCTGCTCCACGAAGTCGCCGACGCCGAGTTCCTGCAGCCGCTTGCCCGCGACGGACTGCGTGACCTCCCCGCGGATGGTCTTGGCGAGCAGGTTCTTGGTCTGCAGGATCTGCTTCGGCGACAGCCCCGTCACGAAGAACGACCCCTGCACCGCCGCCTGCACGGCGGGGTCGCGGCGCTTGCGGACGATCTCAGGCGCGTCCTCGGGGGTCGGGAACGGCGTCCCGCGGATCAGGGCAGCGAGGTCGGGGCTGCGCTCCATAATGCGCTCTAGCGCGTTTGCAGCCTCGTCCGAGCGCATCTCCGACGCCGCGGAGAACGCGTAGGAGATCAGTTCCTCCCACCGCTGCCGCGTCATCGGAAGCAGGCGGATGTAGCGTTCGATGACCTCGCGGGCGATGCCCGAGCGGAACCGCACGGAGACCGAGTCGGGCGTCTTCTGAAACCGAGAGATGGGGGCTTCGCCTACCGCCCTCTCGGGGACGCCTGCGGCTCGGACGGTCGTGAGCGCGCCCGACGCCCATGAGATCAGCAGCAGGGCGGCTGTGTCGTCCTCCCACCGCCGCCACGCCTCGGTGGGGTCAACGCCCTCGACCGACGACGCGATGGCGTCCCTGTACGCCTCGTCGCCGTCCTTGAGGAGCCTCGCGAGCAGGCGGTCAACCGAGAGGTCGTTTACCACCACGACCGCCTGCTGAAGGTGCGCGGCGCGCCCTCAGCGGGCGTGACGCCCTCGGGCGGCTGCGCGGCGTCCTGCTGCAGCCAACTGCCGACGGCGGTCTGCGGCTGCGCGCCGACGCCCGTTGCGGACATCCCAAGCACCTGCTCGCCCTCGTCGGGCTGCGACAGACCGAGGAGGTCTCGCACCTCGGACTCGGACACGCGCCCGCCCATGCTGACGAACTTCTCAATCGCCTCAAGGCGCTCCTTCGGGTCGGGACGCTCGGGGGCGAACTCAAACCGCAGGCAGGAGATCGTCTCCTCGTCGGCGCCGAGCATGTCCGCGACGACCTTGACGAAGTCGTTCGTCATGCTGTCGGCGAGCGCGTCGGCGTGGTAGCGGATGATGCGGGACAGGGTGTCGGCGTGGAGGTTCGCGACCCCCGAGCCGAGACCCGTCGCAGCCGCCTCGGACGAGAGGTTCTGCCCGAGGATCGCTTCCTTGATCTTCCCCGAGAACCAATTGACGAGTTCCATGAACACCTGAGCGCGACCTGCGTTCGGCTCCTTGATGTCGATGTCGTAGATCCTCTCGGTGCCCGACTGCGGCAGCAGGACGCTGTTGTCGTTGGTCAGGTTCGCAAGCACCTGCTCCATCATGTTGCGCCCCGCGTCCTGCCCGAGCGGGTAGTAGCCGACGCGGATGCCCATCGCGTAACGCTCGGCGTAGGTGATCGCGTCCTGCAAAATCTCCTGCTTGGCGAGCCACATGAACCAACAGACATCTCGGGCGCCGACGCCGCGGTAGATCGACTCGCTTGAGTTCGGGTCGTTGAAGTCGGGCGCGTTGATGAACACGCGGTGCAGGATGATGCTCCTGCGCTCGCGGTCATCGAAGATGTGAACCTGAGCGTCGAAGCCGATGTTCAGGGACGCGACCCCGCTCGCCGCGTAAGCCGCGCCGACGCGCATCGCGAGGTTGCCTCGTTGGTCGTAGGCGAGCGTGTCGGGGTGGAACGGATACCACTCCTTGATCCTCACGCCGAGCCGCGGGTCGCGGTCGTAGACGAGGTTGCACGCCGAGTTGCCGTACCACACCGCCTCATGCATGGCGCGGACGAAGTCGCTGCGGCGCGGCATCGCCGAGAAGATGTCGCTGATGCGCTGCGCCATCTCGACGCCCTTCTCGTTCTCCTCGTCGGTGCAGGTGACCTGCCACTCAAGGGACGCGAGCGTCACCTGCAGCGAGCGGAGGACGCCTTCGATGTCGGCGTCCGCCCGCATCATCTGCTGATACTGCGGGTTCAGCCTGTACGCGAGGCTGCTGTTGCGCAGCATCTTGTCGGCGGTCGTGAAGAACGACCGCTGCACCTCGACGGAGGTCGCCAACGGCTCGCCGATGCCGCGCTCCATCGGAGCGGGCAGCGGCTTGCGCGGGCGTTCGTCGGGAGTCAGCCCGTTTCCGAGTGGGTTCGTGTCGGGCTTCTTCGCCATTCGTTCCTCAGAGCAGCGGGTTCAGTTGCAGCAGGATGCGCTTCGCGTCCTCGCCGTGGAAGTGCTCGACGCCGTAGATCGTGGTGACGGTCACGACATCCCCGAACTGCGAGACTCGGGTGATGGCGTGGATCGGGATCCACACCTGTTCGCTGACCTGCAGCAATCCGCTCATGCGTGCGGCTCTCCGAATTCGATCACGACGGCGTTGTCGGCGACCGTGATGCGGTCGGACGGCACGATACCGACGAGGGGCTTGCGGAGCGAGACGGCGAGGCGACCCGCGCTGCCGTCCTGCTTCGCGAACTTCACGGTGCCGCGCCCGCCCTCGACGGTGACGGACTCAGGGGCGTACCCCATCTTGACGGCGAGGTCGCGCAGGCTGTCGGCGGCGTGCGTGGACTTCGCGCCCGTGCGGGACATGAACCCGCCCGTGCGGCGCGCAAGACGACCCTCGGACGAAGCCTTGTGCAGTTCGATTGCCTTCTCCACGCTCGGCACGGGAATCGCCTCGGCTCCCTTGGCGAGATAGAGCACGCCGCCATCGCGCTCAATGACCCACCCGCCCGACAACTTCTGAATGACCTCGGCGGCGTGTGTGGACTTCGCGCCGTTGCGGGATTTCATGCGACCCATCATTTCGTTCTCCACGATGTCATATGCCCTGCTTGCCGACTTCGCAGTTTCCGCATCAACGAGTTTCTTGGAGGAAAGCCAAGTGTTTGCGTAGGTGTGCCACATGGTCGGCGTTGCCTCACGCGTCACCTTGCGAAGTTCGTCCGCAAGTTGCGAAACGGAAACGCCGAACGCCGCCTTCGCGCCTGTGCGGGAGAATCGCCCTCCAGAACTGACCGACTCGCTGTAGTCGATCAGCCAACCCTTCACCATAGCGATCTTCTGCCTTGCCTGCCTGATGTTCTCGGCTTCAAGATCGATGAGGGCAGCATTGAGGATTTCGTACAACTTCTTTGCCCACGAAGTCAGCGCGAACGACGCCTTTGTTCCCTTGCGGGAGAAGTTCATGCCGTGGTACTTGCGAAGCCGCGACTCGACATTGTCCATGCCCGTGTCGGTTGGACGGAATGACCCGTTGATGATGTCGCCGACGAGTTTCGCGAGACCCTCGGGCTTGTCGAGTCCCTGCCACGATCCGCCCTTGGCGATGTAGGTCTGCACCTTCTGCCGCAGGACTTCGATGCGAGAATCAACGCTGAACGCCGCCTTCGCGCCCGTGCGGGACATTTGCTCCTTGCGGATGCGGGGCAGGCTCTTCAACTCCCACGGAATGTATCCCTTGAGAACCTCAACAATGCGGTCGTGGTACTCAGGGTCTACGATGAGGAAACCATTTTTCCAATCGAATGCGCTGTCGGGGATCTTTGCATCCGAAAGCATGATGTTGATCGACCGCTCCAACCCAAACGCAGCCTTTGCGCCGTTGCGGGACAACTTGATCTTCAGCAACTTGGACGCGCTTTCCGCAGATCGAAGGAGTTCGTCCATGTTCTGCTTCGACTCGCGGAGCACCCCATCTCGCGTGATCTGAACTGCGTGCCTTTCGGCGAGGTCAGAGATACCGCGCAGGTCGGATGCGAGCGAGGAAGCAGCCGCCGCCAACTTGTACATGGCTCGCTGATACTTCCCTGCAAGTGCCCGCTGTTCTGGTGTCATGTTGTCTGCAACGCGGTTGGGATCGTGGTCGTAAGTGAACGCCGCCTTTGCGCCCGTGCGGGAGTTGAGTCCCCTCGCGGCTACATCGTTCAGGTGGATGGTCACGACGCCGACCACAGCATTTCCGCGCTGCTCCGAGCCGCTGTCGATGCTGACCCTGTTGATGCCGCTGCCCCGTTTGGCGAACTCCTGCGACAACTTGCTCGCGGCATTTGCTGCGACGAGCGGTTCGGGAAACACAAGAATCAACAGACCGCGAGCCTGATCGAACTTGGTCGTCTCAGGGTAGAAGCCGAGCGACTTCAGGATACGCTCCGTGTAGTACGCTGCGCCGACGAGCGTTGCGGCGTGCGTGGACTTTGTTCCTGTCTTCATGTGCTGCGCCTTCTGATAGATGAAATCGGTGAGTTTCGCCGCGGGCATGTCAACGACCGAGCCGTTCGGCTGCGTGACCTTGTAGACCGATCCGCCCGCGGCGGGGTCGTAGCGGACATTGCCGAGGCGGTAGCCCATCTGCGCGAGCGCGGCGGACGCCTCGTCAATGTTGAGCCGCCGCTTGCCCTTGGGGAGCGCGATGTTGTGGGAGAATCGCATCTTGAGTTCGGATGCAAGATGCTTCGTCGCGTCCTGCAACGCCTCCCACCAGTCGGTTCGCGATGCGGTTCCCTGCGCCACCAACCTTTGAATCGCAAGGAACTGTTCCTCTAGTTTTTCGATGCGGCTTTCGACCGCTTGCGTGCTAGAAGAGGGATCGCCTTCCAGTTCGGATTTCCGAGCGCGTTGCAGCAAGTTGCGAAGTCTCTTCAATTCGCGATCTGCGCGATTGATTGCTGCTTTCGCATCCTTGACCGCCTGCGCCCTGTCGATGCTTGCAAAGCGGGCGTTCTTTGCCTTGTCGATCTGCTCGACCTTGCGCGCCGCCCACGACTTGCCCGAGTCACCGCCCCACAGCAGCCACGCGATGTAGCCTGCGTCGTCCTCGCCGCCCGCCTGATTGCCTTCGTGGCGGGAGAAGAACGAGTGCATGCGCTTGACGGTCTCGGGCGAGAGGTTCGCCTTGTTCTTGATGTCGCGGGCGCGTGCCACGCCGACCGCCGTGCCGCCCCTGCCGTGCTTCTCGCGCAGTTCAAGCCCTCGGGCTGCGTTGCGCGCCATCGCGTCGGTCGGGGTCAGGTCGAGGTCGGCGACCGCGAAGCGGGTGCGGGAATGGTTCGCCTTCCGAATCTTGGCAACGCTGACGCGGTACTTTCGCATCCGCGCCTCTTCCTTCGCCGCCTGTGCCTCGACGGCGGCTTTCGCCTCGGGCGTAGTCGCCTGCTCCCACAACCGATGCCACGCGTCCATCCGCTCGCGAGCGATTCGGAATGCGTCATCGCCCCGCTTTCGGAGCGCGTCATCCTGCGGGGTGATCTGATACATCGCGGTTTGCGTGATGTGCCGCGTGACCGTGTCGCGGGCAACGAGAGCCGCGTACTCCGATTCGGTCACGGGTAGATCGTAATCACGCGGGATCGCCATGCTCCCATCGTATCACCCGAAGAACGGTTTGCGAGGGGCTGTCGCCTTGAACAGGCGTCCGATTGCGTCGGGCTTCTCAATCCGCTTGACATTGGTGTCGCCGATTGACAGCGAGCCGCGCACCGCCTCGGCGCAGAGATCGACCACGACATCGACCGTATCGTCGTGCGCGCCCGCGGGGAACGCGAGCATCTCGTCAAGCACGGTCTGAAACGCGGGAAGGACGCGTCCCGCCTCGTCGGTCGGGAACAGGAGTTTGCCGCCCTCCACGAACGGCTGCGCGCCTGCGGCTCGCAGGTGCTTGTCGGTGATCCGCTCCATCGGGATCATCGGCTGCGAGGTCATCGTCTGAAACTGATCGAATATGCCCTTCTGCGGTCCGTTCGCCTCGGCGAGCACCGCCGACACGCCGCGTCGGGCACAGAGCGCCGCAGCCTGCGCGGCGAAGTTCGGGAACGATTCCCTCACCCGCAGGATGTCGGTCAGGAACAGACGGCGGGCGCTGTCAATCTCGCCGACGATGCAGACGCTGTAGTCGGGGTCGTCGCGCTCCTGCGCCTTCCTGCCGTATCCCCAATCGATAGCCGCAACCGTCCGCGTCAGTTTGGGGACGCTGCCGACGGGGTAGTGCGCCACCCACTCGGGGCGGAAGACGAGCAGGTCGCTTGACAGCGGGACGAGTTCGTAGGCTCGGGCGAACGCCATCGCGCCCATCTCGGCGCGCTTCGCCCGCAGGATCGACGGGGTGAACACCTCGCCCCACGGGGACTGATCGCCGCGGCACGGACGCCGCAGGAGGGTGTTGTCCTCATCGTGCGTCCGCCTCCAGTCGGCGGTGATGTCGTCGGTGTGGAACGGGGTCGCCGTCCGCCATGTGCGGGAGGGGTGGTTCGCCGACGGGTCGAGCATCGGCATCCAAATGTTCGCGACCGCCTCCTTGACCTGCGCCCGCAGCGAGGGCTGCAGGACGGCGTTCCGCAGGTCGCAGATGTCGTCTAGCCAAATGACATCGGCGCGACCGCCCGTGCGCCCGAAGACGCCCGACCCCTGCACCGAGGGGTCGCGTCGGGCGGGCATGCCGCGGGCGTGGACGCTGAACGCCGTGATGGTGTCCTCGCCCTCCTTCAGGGTGACATCGGGAAACACCGCCGAGAAGAGGGGGTTGCGGAGCACCTCTCGGATGAATCGGGTGGTGCCTGCCGCCGACTCGTCGTTCTGAGAGACGATCTTGAACCGCGTTTCGGGTCGGACGCCGAGCCACCATGCCGTCAGGAACGACAGGGTGGAGGTCTTTGCGTGACCGCGGGGGAGTTCCGCGTACCACGACGCATGGGCGAGCGCGTGCGACAGCAGGTCGCGCTGCAGCCCGCTCACGGGCTTGGCGAGGAAGAGCGCGATGAACGCCGCGGGGTTCTCACGGGCGGCTTGTACGGCTGCGTCGGGGCTTAGGTGTGTCAATCGGCACGCTCGGGGAACTGACGATGGATTGCGCGACGGCTCGCATCTGCGCGTCGGTCAGGCTGTCAAGCACCTGCACGCGGTCGGTCGCCTGCCCCGCGTCGAGGCGCAGGATGCGGTCGAACTGAATGGCGAGTTCCGCCCTGTGTTGGATCAGGTGGGCGAGCGCCTCGGTCGCCCTGATGCGGTCGCGGGTGCTCTGCAGCGAGTCCTGTGCGATGTCGAGCAGCGCCTTGGGCACGGTCGCGAAGGTGTCGGCGGGCACCTGCCACCCGTCGTAGACGATGCTCTCAAGGATCCGCAGGTGTTGCCGATCCGAGAGGCGGTCTCGCCATTCCTTCGGTGCGCCCCCCTTCACCCCCCCTGAGTTGGTTGGGTTCTGACTGTTCATGCGGGAAGCGTATCACGGGTCTACGGTTCCAAGTTCCGCGGTCGCGAATTTCGTGGATCGCGGAGGGTGTCTCGGGCGGTGTCCGCGGCATACGGCTCGTCTCGGTTCTCCGCGATCTGCTGCAGGGCGGCTCGCAGCCGTTCGATCTCGTCCGCCGCCCGCTCGGTCAGGTCGCGCATCGGCAGCGGGAACCGACCGACCCAATCGCAATCGGTCGCCGCCCGCAGTTGCGGGACGATGTCCTGCTGCAGGAGCACGGGTAGCGGCTTACGAGCCATACTGCGCCCTTTCGCACATCCTGCAGTCACCCTTGTCGTTGACGGGTTCGCACTCGCAGCCGCACAGCCCGCAGGTGTGGGGCTTGGGCTTCGGGAAGCAATCCCACCCTCGGAGTTTCTCGACCTCCTGCACCGTCATGCTGTAGATCAGCGCGAACCGTGCGCACACCTCCCGCCGCGCCACATCGCGCTCGGCGCGAATCCGTTCGATCTCGTCGGCGGCTTCGATGCAGTCGCGCCAAGTCGAGCGGCGCAGGCGCGCCACGATGTCGTCGCTCATCGCTTCCCCCTCTTCGGCATCAGGACGATCTCGTAGCCCGCGAGCGCCGCCATCTGCAGCGCCACGCGGAACGACGGCTCGCGCTGCCCCGTGACGGTGTCGGGAGCCGCGAGCAGGCATTCGGCGGTGTTCTGCGTGCAGATGCTGCGCTCGGCGCACTCCCGCACGAACGAGTAGTGGGAGCGCCCCTCAGCCTTGAGCCGCGTGCGCATGGCGTCCTTCCAATCCGACGGTTCAGCGATCTTGATCATGTCATCTCCTTGGTTCATTGCAGCGTCTCCCACAGGATCGGGTGCGCCTCCGAGGCGATCCGTGCGTGTGCGATTGCCGCGTACTTGGGGTTGATCTCCATGCCGACGAACCTGCATCCGTTCTGCAGCGCGACGACCGCGGTTGTGCCCGAACCCGCGAACGGGTCGAGCACGGTGCCACCCCGAGGGCACCCCGCGAGGACGCATGGTACGATCAGTTCGGTCGGGAAGGTGGCGAAATGCGCGGCGTGGTACGGTTTTGGATTGACCGTCCACACGCTCCGCTTGTTGCGCATGGGGTTCTCCTCCCACTCCTTGCCCTGCAGCCCGTGGTGCTTGAGGAGCGGGTCGGTCGTCCCGTCGCGCATCTCGGAGCGGTCTCGGGTTCCCCAATTCTGCGCGGGTTCCTTGATCGCCTCATGGTCGTAGTGGTAGTGCGCGGACTTGGAGAGCAGGAACAGGTATTCGTGCGCCTTGGTGCATCGGTCGGTGACCGACTCGGGCATGGGGTTCGGCTTCGACCAAATGATGTCTTGCCGCAGATACCACCCGTCCGCCTGCAGGGCGAACGCGACCTGCCACGGGATGCCGAGCAGGTTCTTCTCTCGGTAGCCCTGCACCTTCCACGGCTTGAAGACCTCGCCCGTGACCGAGCCGAGGTTGGCGGCTTGCATGCTGCCCTCGGCACCGCCGCCGCGCCCGCCCGACGAGTAGGTGTCGCCGAGGTTCAGCCACAGCGTGCCGTCGCCGCGCAGGACGCGCCGCACCTCGCGGAACACGCCGACGAGGCGCTGCACGAACTCCTCGGGCGTGTCCTCTAGCCCGATCTGCCCGCCGCACCCGTAGTCCCGAAGCCCGTAGTACGGGGGGGAGGTGATGCAGGTGTTCACGGTGTTGTCGGGCAGAGACCGCATGCCGTCGATGCAGTCACCGACGCGCAGGTCGTATCGGGGGTCGCTCACTTGCCGCCCTTCGTCGCATCGACGCCGTGCTTGCGGCAGGTGATGTGGAACGACTGCAGGGTCGCCTTCAGCGAACGCTCAAGCATGCGCACGCGCTTGCTGTCGTGGTCAACGATGGCGAGGCACTTGATGATCTCACGCGCATTCTGCGCGCCCTTCATCGCCCAATGGACGAGCGTCTCGTCGTTGTACTCGCTAGCGCGGGTGCGGGCGATCCTGTCCGCGTAGTAGCGGATGTCGCGGATGTTCTGCGCGGCGTTGAGCGCGAGGATGTGCATCGGGCACGCGTAGCCCGAGGCGGCGCGGTGATCGCGGGGGAAGAGTTCGTTGACGCGGCTGTCCTTCATGGCATGCTCCTGTTCGGTTGGGTCGAGCGGCATGCTCGACTGAATCGCCCGAAGCGCGTTTCCGCGGCGCGGGCGTGTGGGGGACATTCTTGCTTCAGAGACCGCGGGCGTACAGGCGGTCGAACGCGGCGCGGAGCAGGACGCTGTTCTGCGCGAGCAGTTCGCGACCGATGCTGTCGGTGCAGTACAGACCGCAGTAGTAGAACTCGCGCTTGATCATGTTCGCCGCCCGCGAGGAGTGCCAGCAGATGCTTGCGCGGCTGTTGGCGTTCTTGATGCCGTCGAAGTGCTTGTGGACGCGGGCGATGATTTCGGCGTGGTTGTTCTGCATGACTTGCTCCTTTGTGTGCCGAGCGACATGCTCGACGCGGGTACTCTACCCTCTATCGGCGCATGGTGCAAGTCCCTTGAACGGAATTCCGAGATTTTCTAGCCGCGGGTTCGGGAAGCCCCCGCGGGCGATTCGACCGCCCGCGGGGGATCGTGCAGGGACAGGGTGCAGCCCCCGCGCTACTTGATGTCGATGCGCGTGCCACGCTCGCCGAGGCGGGCGCCCGCGACGGTCTTGTTCGCCTCTAGGGCGGCTCGGATCGCGTCCTTGTCGATCCGCTCCTCGTAGACGGGGATGCGGTACTCGGGCGGCACCGCGGCGTCGTCATCGATCAGGAGCGGCACCTTGCCACCGTTCGACCTGACCGCGAGCGCGAACCGAGCGGTCTGCACCGAGGTGCGCCCCGTCCGCTGCATGGCGGACATGAGGGCGAGCCGCAGGCGCTCGGCGAGGGCGGCGTCCGCCTTCGACAGCAGGTCGAACCGCTTCGCCTCCTCCCGTCGGGCGGCGGCGCGCACCTCGCAGGTGCGGATCAGGGCGGCGTAGTCGTCCGCCTTGGCGTCGAACGCCTCGGCGAGCAGGGCGGTGTGCTCGGCGAGGGCGGCGGCGAACTCCTCCGAGTCGCAGCCTGCGCGCTCGGCGGCGTCGGCGAGCCGCGTCAGTTCCTCGGTGATCGCGTAGAGGCTCACTTGCCACCTCCGAGCGCATCCTGCAGGCGGGGCGCGGCACGCACCTCGACGGCGCGCATGTAGCCTCCGCGCTCGTTGAACTCCCAAGTCAGTTCGATGCGCTTCTCGGCGACGGCGGACGCCGCGAGTTCAGCCCCGAACTGCACCCACGCGTTGCCGCAGCGCGGGTGCTCGCAGAGCACGGCGACGGCACCCTGCGGGCGCTCAACGACCTTGCGCATGGTCACGATCTCGGTGCCATCGGGATCCCACGCCATCGGCTGCTCCTTGCGCGGCGCGGCGTTGATCGGCTGCGTGGAGAAGATCGCCTCCCGCTCGGCGGGCTTTGGCGCGGGGGCGGGGCGCTGCGGCTGACGCGCCTCGCGATCCTCGTCGGCGTCGGTGTCGTCGTCGCCCGTCAGCATCGCGATGCTCGCGATTGCGTAGCGCCGCAGGTAGGTCACGATTGCCCCGAGGTTCTGCGCGGTGGCGCGCTCGGGCAGCGACATCGCCACGGTCGAGCGCATCCACTCGCCGCTGCTGTGCGCGATCATGGTGGTGACGCCGACCTGATTCTCGCTGCTCGTCACGCCCTGCGTCACGATCAGCCCGTTGCGGGCGAACGGCTCGCGGATGGCGTCGAGGTGCGCGCCGAGGCTCGCGTAGCGGAAGCCCTTGAAGTGCGGGTGCGCCTTGTCGAGGGTCGGGTTGCGAACCTCCAACTGCGCCTTTGCGATGGCGGCGACGATGGTTCCGATCTGATCCGATGTCTGCATTGCTTGCTCCTTGGTTTGGTCGGACGGCATGCCCGACGGTTGCACTCTACCCATCGCCGCCGCAGGTGTCAATCCCTGCGGCGGCGCGTCATTCGCTTCAGCCCGCGATCCTCGCGATGCGCGTGGCGCGCTCGCGCAGGCTCGCCGCGCCGTTGAGGCGCGAGTTGTGAACCGACGCGGAGTAACGGTCGAACGAGTCGGCGCGATCCTGCGCCTCGTAGACGCCGCGCTCAATCGCGTCGGCGCGCTCGGCGAGCGACTTCGCGTGGGCGAGCGCCGCATCGCGACCGACCTGCGCGATGAACTTCTCGACGCTCGCGTTGTAGCACGACTCGGCGAGGTGCAGGTGGAACGCGTGGTTTGCGTTTCGGTACATCTTCGCGGCGTACACGCGCTGCTTCTCCGACCACCGTCCCTGCTGACGCAGGAGCGAGGCGGCGAAGGCGCGCAGCCCCGCGGCGCGACCGTTCTTCGCGTAGTACTCGACGCTCCACCGCTCCTGCTCGCGGAAATCGCACGCGATGCCGTGCTTCTTGCAGTCCATGTCGTAGGCGAAGGTGAAGGTCGTGGTGATCGTGTTCTGCATGACTTGCTCCTTGGTTTGGTCGGGCGACATGCCTGACGCGGGAACTGTACCCTTGATTCCCGAAGGGTGCAACCCTTCGAGAAGGAAATCCGCGATTTTCCTCAAACGGGCATTCACGCCGTCGCGATGTCCTCGGTTGACCACCGCACCATGTTGCGCGCAGCCTGCTTGCAGGCGTTCAACGCTTGAGCGCGGCTGACGCGCTGCCCGCAGCGATTCGACTTGCAGAGCGAGTAGTACTTGGCGCCGTCGGCGCTGTAGACGGTGTAGCCGACGATGCCCTCGGAGTCGTTGATTCCACCGAGTTCGGGGACGATCTCGCCGAACTGACGAGTGTCCTGCATGATCGCCCAAACATGCTTGGCGGCGTAACCCTTGGGGGCGCGGATCTTGACGAACTCGACGGTGCTGTTCTGCATTGCTTGCTCCTTGGTTTGGTCGGGCGACATGCCTGACGCGAGGACTGTACCCTCTATCGGCAAGGGGTGCAAGCGGCTTGAGCGGAATTCTCACTTTTTCATGGCGCGTCGGGCGAGTTCCTCCTTCGCCGCCTTGAGCGCGAGTTGCACGCTGCCGTAGCGTGCGACATCGAACGACATGTCGGGGGTGTCGTCGCGGCTCTCAACGATCCACGACCGCACCGTGTAGGTGTACGACGCCTGCTTGGTGCCGCGGTTGTCCACCGAGTTCCACTCGGCGGTCACCCATCCGAACGGCACGCCGTCCTTCGACAGCGTGTAGTAGGTGTCGGGGTCGCTCGACTGCGTTGCGCGCTTTGCGTATCTCGACCATGCGAAGGTGCTCATGCCGTCACCTTACCCATCGTTCGTGCATGGTGCAAGCCCTGCAGGTCGGATTTTGAGATTTCGACACGCCATCCGTCGCGGAGGGCGCTCGACCCCTAGAGGGGGGTCGCGCCCCCGCGGGCAACAACAAGCCCGAATTCCCTTCGGACAGTTGCGCTCCGCGCACTCGGCGCCCCTTCGGGGCGGCTTGCAGTTGCATGGTGGGCGGCAGGAATACCATGACCCCTTTGCAGAGGTCACGGGAACGGTCAGCCGCACGGAGCCGCTGCGAGGTTTCCCATCGGCATCGTTTTCACCATTTCGACGGGCAGTCCGCTACCACGATGCAGGAGCGCGAGCGCAAGGCTCGGCGCGGGGTAGGGTCAGTCCCCGCGGCTTGGGCGGCGAGAACGCCGCGCCCATGCGGATACGGAGCCTCCGCGAGTGCTGCAAGATGCCGACGGATCGGCTTGTCAATTCCCTTGGACGGTGATATCCTGCGCTCACCTCGGTTGTCGCGGTCGGCTTGTTTCAGCAAGATTGGGCTGACCGCGGAAGCATCCTACCGCCTCGGTTAGCATGGGTCAACCGCGCCGAGGCGGTAGTCGTTTACCCCCCGTCCCTGTTCCCCCCGCCCCGCTCTCGCATGCGCGATGACGCGGGGCGGGGGTCTATTCAGAAACAACGCCCCGCGGAGAGTCCGCGGGGCGCCGCATGGGGGAAAAGATGCATCGATGCTAGCACGCTCGGGCAGGCTTGCAATTGGGCGGAACAAAATCTCGGAATTTCGTGCAGAGGGGTTGCACCCTGCGCCGATCAAGGGTATTGTACCCGTGTCGAGCATGTCGCTCGGCACCAAACCCGAACAGGAGCCTGCAATGAAGACCCTCCCGACCACCGTCCTCGCGACCGCCCTCCTCACCCGCTTCGATACCGTCAAGGCGAGCATCGTGGAGCGCATCGTCTCCGAATACAACCGCACCGCGGCTCGCCTCGCGGTCACCCGCACCGTCCGCGTGTACAACCGCGAGACGCGGGAGATGGATTCGCTGACGGTCAGCGGTTGGGGCTTCGATTGGAACGACCGCGCCCGTCGTTGGAACCGCACCGAGGGCGACCTTGCGCAGTTCGCGGCGGTCGTTCACGACCCGACCTCGTCCAACAACACGGTTTACAGCAACGAGATCGACATGGCGGAAGTCGAAGCCGCCGCGCAGGCTGAAGCCGAGGCGACCTGCCTCGCGTGGTACAAGAAGTTGGTGTGCAAGTTGGGCGAGGTCGAGTCGGCGACCCTGCACTACAGCGGCGTCGGCTCGTACTGCCTGACCGTCACGAAGGCGGGCGTCTCGGATTCCATCCGCATCGATCAGCAGATCGTCTACAAGATGTCGAGCCGCGGTTCGTGGTTCGCGCAGTTCCCCGCCCGCATCTATGTCGGCGGCAAGTTCACCCCCGAAGCGAAGTTCAAGGCGATGTTCGCCGCCTGAGAGGGGTCGGGGGCGATGCGACCGCCCCCGACAAAATCTCGGGATTTCCGCGCCGAGGGGTTGCACCCTGCGCGCAACGAGGGTAAGATCCACCCGTCGAGCATGCCGCTCGGCGCCGTCCCCCGCGGTTCGGGGTTGAGGACAAGGACATGAGCATCTACGACATCGGAACCATCGAACGCGTGCCCGCGGATTCGCCTGCCCGCTCGCGCACGATCACCGCACCGCGCCACGGCAAGAAGCCGAACAAGTGGTGCGGCGCGAACGCGGTCAGCGCCCTCACGGGATGCACGACCGACCTCCCCGCGCTGATCATCGCCCGCAACCGCTACGCGCCTGTCGGCGAGATCCGCGCCCGCGACATCGCGAATGTGCGCGGCACCTACCTGTGGGAGGTCGCGCATGTGCTCCGCGTGCTCGGCTTCGACATCGAACGCGAGCGCAAGTGGGACGGCAAGTCGTTCGCGAAGGTCTGCGACGACCGCACGCGGGATCCGAACGCCGCGTACCTCGTCGCCGCCGCGCAGCATTGGATGGTCGTGCAGGGCAGTTGGTTCAGCGACAATCAACTCGGGCTGACCCGCTGCGACGACGCGCACAAGCGGCGCGGCATCGTGCTCGACGCGCACCGCGTGACCCGCGTGCGCATCGTGGACGAGATCGCCGTGCGCAAGGCGTTCCGCTGACCCCGACGCGCCGCGGCGGGGGAACCCGCCGCGGCGCATTCAACCACGCGCATGAGCGCGTAGAAGGAGAGTGACATGAGCATTCAACATCAGAACAGGTTCACGCATCCCACGGTCTCCGCGCTCGGGGACACCCTCCCGCAGTTCGTGCGCGACGAGATGGAGCGGGATCCGCAGGGGTCGGGCACCGTGCGCGTCTTCGCGACGATGCCCCACCTGCACATCCACACCGACGAGGACAACGGCACGCGCAGCGCCGCCTACGCCGTCGCCTGCATCGTGGTCGATGACGCGTTCCCCGACGACTCGGTGCTGCTTGAGTCGTGGACATCGCAGCGCGAGGGCGACACGCTCTCGACCGTGGCGCTGCAGTTCGCGAACGCCGTCGGCGCGTTCATCCTCACCGCCGCGAGTGGAGATGCCTCCAATGGATGACCCCAAGATCGGATGCGTCGTCGTGTCGCTGCGCACGGGTCGGGACACGCTGCTCCTGCATACCTCGGACGGATTGGTCGAGATCAAGACCGAGCCGATCTCGGGCGTGCGCAGCCGCGTCGTCGTGCGGGCGCCCATCGCCGTCAACATCAAGCGCAAGCGCACGGAGGAAGCCCATGACGCTGTTTGACCTCGCCGAGGCGGAACGGCGGCGCGAGGAGGGCATGAGCCGCGCCGCCGACGCCCGACGCGCCCTGCTCGCCATCGCGCAGCAGGTCGCCGTGTCGCTCGCCCGACAGCACGCCGAGGTTGACAGCGACATGGTCGCCGAGCGGATGCTGCAGGACGGGCACGACTACGACCTGCTGCAGAACGCGGCGGGCAGCGTGTTCAAGTCGCCGCCGAGCGGGTTCCGATGGCACTTCGTCGGGATCCGAAACAGCCGTCGGGTCTCGACGCACGCCCGTATCATCCGCGTGTGGCGCTTGACCCCCGACAGCCCCGACGGGACTCCCGCACCGTCCGCATAGACGGCGGAAGCCACGCCGCCCTCCGCAGCCTGTCAAGGCGCTACGGGGCGGCGTGGCACCGCCATGTCAGCAAGGCTGACATCGTCCGCATGGGCATCACCCTGCTCAACCTCGACCTGCTGTCACGCGACCTCGGAGGGCACGACCGAATGGGCACCCTTGACGACATGGACACCCTGCTTCTGCTGCGCGGCATCATCGCCGCAGGCGAGGAGCGCCGAGGGGGCATGCGCAGCCCCGATGTGCGTGTGCCCCTCTCGCTCCTGATGCGAGCCGCGGACGAAATCGCCGTGGCGCGGGATCGTCGCGAGGCGCACGGCGGTAGACTGTCAACCGATGCTGCAGCCCCCGCCACCACCCCGCAAGCGTCGGAACATGAGACCGACTGAGGTTCGGGAGATCCGCGCCATGCATGCGGCGGGCACGCCGCAGAAGGCGATAGCGATCCGCTTCGGCGTGTCGCCTGCCTGCATCTGCCTGATCGTCCGCGGGCGGCGGCACGCGGGGGTCGTGTGAAGGCGCAGTTCTTCGCCGAGGGCATCGCCGCCCCGCAGGGCAGCAAGCGGCTCGTCCGCCCGCACGGACGCACTTTGATGATCGACGCGAGCCGACGCCTGCGCCCGTGGCGCGATGCCGTGTCCGCCGCCGCGCTCGCCGCAGGGGTGCCGATGCTGCAGGGCGATGTCGAACTGCACATCGTGGTGCGGTGGGTGCGCCCGCGGTCGCACCTCACAGCCCGCGGCACGCTCCGCACGGGAATGCCGACCCGACCGCGGTACGCCGACGCCGACAAACTCGCTCGGGCTATCTGCGATGCGCTCACGGGCATCGCCTACCGCGACGACCGACAGGTCGCGAGCCTCAGCATCGAACGGGTGTGGGCGCGGGACGGCGATCCCTCGGGCGCGTGGATCGAACTGCGCGAGATGATCGACTGAGGAATTTTCGGAATTCCGCTCAAGTGACTTGCACCCCACGCCGATAGAGGGTAAGGTGTGCGTGTCGAGCATGTCGCTCGGCACCAATCACGGAGCAAGCCATGCAGAACACCCCCCGCACCGTTAGCGTCAGTTTCGTCCGCACCCGTCACGCCAACTGCCTCCGCGTATGGGTGGACGGCAAGCGTCAGAGGGATATCTTCGCGGGAACTAACGGCGAGCAGACTGCCCGTGCGCGCAAGTTCGTGACCGAGTTCGCCGCCCGCCACGATTGCGTTGTCTGCAGCGAGACGGATAAGTGGTCGGATAGCCTTTCGACCATCTTCACCCTTGTGTTCGTCCTCGCCAACAAGTGATTCACCCGTGTCGAGCATGTCGCTCGGCACCAAACCCGAACAGGAGCCTGCAATGAACAAGCCTGCCACGAAGACCGCCGAGGACATCCGCAACGCCATTCGCGCTGATTGGACGGCGAACATGAGTTGGTACGAAGCCTTCTGCGTCCGCAAGAGCGAGTCGGCGAACAACCCCGAGGAGTTCAAGGCGAGGAAGCGCGCCTACGCGGTGCAGTTCCTCGCACAAGTCCGCCTGTGCGAGCAATGGGAGATCCTTGAGCGCGACGAGATCGCCGAGATGAAGGAGACCGTGTACGACATCTACGGCGCGATCATCCTCTGACCCACGCACGCCCGTGCCGCGGAAACGCGGCGCGGGCGATTTCCAAGAAATTCCCGAATTCCCCTCAAGTCGGTTGCACCCCCCGCCGATAGAGGGTAGAGTACCGAAGTCGAGCATGTCGCTCGGCACGAACCAAGGAGCAAGCCATGTGCAAGAACACGAACAACAACCCGATCCGCACCGCCACCCTCTCGCACCTCACCAACACGCTTGAGACGATCACGAAGAAGCGGGCTACCTCCACTCGCGAGACTCGGGTTGAGAACAGCGACCACTTCCTGAGCAACCTGCACTTCGCGTTTCAGATCGGCGCGATCACCCGTGCAGAGGCGCTCGCCTTCGTGGACGAGATTTCCCGCTGCAGCATCCCGATGCCGAACGGTGAGCACCCTTCCTGCGAGCCGTGCCGCTGCGAGGATTGCAGCGCGTTCGTGCCGATCTCCATGACCGAGGACATCGGTGGCGAGATCACCGTCTGCAAGGCGTGCTACGAGCAGCAGACCGACCCCCGCGCCCGCGACAACGCCTCGGTCGAGGCGGGTTGGGACGGCTGCGGCGACTTCGAAGACGCGCCCGCGTTCATGCACGGGCACCCGACCGAGTTGGACTGATCGGGCACATGGGCATCCGACTCTGCCCGCCCGACGCAACTCCTAGACGCCCCCGCGGATTCCGCGGGGGCTGTCTTTTGCCCCTACGGTCGTTCCTGCGGCGTTCCACCGTCCGCGGGCGCCTGCGGCGCGTCCGACGGCGCGGACGCCTCTGCGGGGCTTCCTGCGCCCCCGAACGGGACGAGGCGGTTGAGCGCCTCCTGCCGCTTGGAGCAGCCGCCGCACGGGCGGAATCCGAACGCCTTCGTCGCCGACGCGACGGCATCGCCTAGACCGCGCCACGCTGCCCTCTGAGGCGGCGCGGACGACGGGGCGGCTGCGGGCGCAATTGGCGGTCGGGACGCCCCACGACCGACCACGGGCGGGTTCGTGAGGTCGCCGTTCCGCGAACGACGCACCTCGCAGGTCTCGCAGTCGAGCGGGCGCCCCTCGCCGCACTCGGGCGTGCCGTGGACGACCCGCCACGACTGACAGTCGATGATCGGCAGCGAGACGCCGCTTGAGGTCGAGATGGTGCCGCAGGTCAGATCGGGTCGCATGAGCGGATCGCGAGGTTCTCGCCTTGGGTCTTGCAGTAGGTGAAGCCGTCTTGGAACGACAGTACGCACGGCTCGGGCAGCGGGTGCGCCGCCTCCCACGCCACGCAGTCCTCGGTGCCGATGGGGCAGCAGGGCGCGGGGACATAGTCGAACGGATAGCAGTAGCACGCCGACTGCGGGTCGGGCATCAACTGACACAGCGTGTTCCAACCGTACTGAACGAGCGTCGGCGGACCGAGCGGCGGCGTGACGATGATGTCGTCTAGGGGCCATCCGTAGCGGTAGTCGCACAGAGGCACGATGACGGACGGGAAGGACGCCGTGCAGATCGTCGTGTTGTCCGCGAGTTCCTCGACCCGCAGCATGTCGTACCGCAGCCCCGACGAGTACTCGGGCACGGACAGGCATTGCAGTTGGAACGGGTACTCGCCCGTCGCGCTGATGGAGCACGCCACGGTCGGGTGGTCGATGCCGCGGCAGTTGAACTCGCTGTTCATGCCCTGCGACACGCACACGAACTTGCGGACGGCGATCCCCTGCATGAACACGCGGATGACGCCGAACGAAGCGTCGTAGTAGATCGTGCCGATCTGCATCGTGTCGCCCGCGATGTACGGGGGTCGGGCGGACAGTTCCTCCCACGGGCACGGGTTGCAGGTCTGTCGGTAGCCGAACCAGAACCAATCGCTCCACGGCGGCAGCGTGTAGGCGCGGGCGAGCGCGCCGATGCGGTTGTTGATGCGCTCCACGATGTCCTCGACCGACGCCGAGAGCATCTGAATCTTCAGGTTGCAGACCTGCAGTTCGGGGACATCGACCACCGCGCCGTCGTCCCAACAGGTCTGCACTCCGACCGCGGGGTCGATGAAGACGAGGAAGTTCCGCACATACGCATCGACCGCCACGGGGTCGTTGATGTCCACGCCTGCGTTCGTCGCGAAGCACGCGGGGAAGTTGATGACGAACAGATCCTCGACATGGTTGTTCCCCTCGCAGTCCTGCACGCTGTAGCAGGTGCGCACCGTGAAGGTGTTGCGTGGATCCTTCGTGCCCGCGCAGGCGTTCGGGTCGCCGTCGCACGGGTTGAATCCGCCGCAGCAGTCGGCGAACGGGAAGCAATCGGGGCATGCCCACTCCTGCTCCCACCGCTGCGTGATCTCGTTCGGGCACGATTGCGGCGTCGGCTGCGGCATGGGCTGCGCCACGCCGTTGATGAACAGCCACGGGACGCAGGGACCGACCTCCTGCGACACCTTGCGGGTGATGTTGTAGATCGTGTCGGGCGGACCGTGGTCGCACCGCACATTCCACGGGACGCCCTCGACATTCACGCAGATCGACAGGACGGAGGAGACGATGATCTCCTTGCCCTCGACCGTTCCGTACTGATCGCACTTCTCGTAGCACTCGGCGATCAGTTCGGTGCAGGGATCCACGGGGATCGACACCACGGGACCGCAGCCTTCGATGATCGTGTCGGCGATGCCGCCTGGTGGTGACTGCGGGATGCTGATCGGGCGGCAGCACGGAAGACCGCCGCTCGCGGCGATGTGCGCAAGCCATCCGACATTCGTCGGGTATGGGCTTGCGGGGTTCGGGCAGTTCGTGAGTTCGAAGCCCGCGAGCACATACACGCAGCAGTCGTAGCCGATGTAGTAGCAGAAGTTCGGGGGCGGCGGCACGGGGATGCCGAGCGCCGCGAGGTACGACGGGCAGAGGTCGATGCGCGGCGGCGACGAACCGCAGGACGGCGTGCAGCAGTAGTCGCTGAAGAAGTCAGGGCACTTGAGCGCGTAGTACAGCAGCCCCCCGCAGCAGCATGATGCGTTCGTCGTCGCGCTCACTCACTTCTCCTCGGCGACGAACGATGGCGGCACGCAGTACCACCCCTCGGGGATCGTCACCGTGTTGTTGGACAGAACCCACTCACCGCTTTGGAGGGTGTACACCCGAGCCTGCGTCCGCGGACCGATCCTGATCGGGCTGTCCTCGGGGATGAACACCGTCCTGCTTCCGCAGCCACTCGCGAATGCGAGCGCCACCGCGACGAAGGCGATCACGGTCCACATCGCCGTCCGTGGCGATGTGACCGCGTTCCATGCGCCGTTCAAGATACGCGAACAGGGCAAGCGCGAGGGATGCGATGACCTTGTCGAGCATGGCGCGTTCTCATCGAACCAGTCGTCGTACTCGGCGTTCACGGGTTGGACGGCGGGACGGCTCCCGCCTGCTCCGAGGTCACGCTGTTGTCGCGGGCGAAGATGCCGATGCCGAGCGCGCCGAGCGCGGCAAAGACTGCCTCAAGCGAGAAGGTGGTTGTGGCGTCGGTGTCGAACAGGTACGCGACCTGCGTGGCAATGATCGCCGCTGCGGTGAGGACTCCGACGAGGGTGGTTCGCCACGATTTCATGGTTGGTGTCTCCTGATTTGGTCGAGTTCTTTTTCGATGCGGCGGATGCGCTCGCCGTAGTCGTCCAGTTTTGTGTTCATCACCTCGACCTTGATGGCGAGGCGGTTCAACGATGTATGAATCCACGCAGACGCCGCAAGGATCGTAGCCATCGGCGCGACGATGGTGCTGAGTTGATCAAAGGTCATCCGATCCTCTGAGCGGAAATGCGGGTGCTCTTGTTGGGGAAAGGGTCGGGCACATAGGTGCCCGTAGCGGGGAAGTTGAACTGCGGGGTTGCCTTGATGATCGCGCCTGCGTGGGTGCTCGCGACAACCATGCGGGCGGTCGTGTTGCTGTAGGTCGGAGCCATCGCCGCCTGAACGACCACGGTGAGCCAACCGTGCCCTTCGATGCTCGACGCGCCGACGACGACCGTGCCGAGGTTGGGCGCGGGGTCGCGCATCTCAATGCCCGCGCTAAGGCTCCAGTTACCGTTGTGATAGCCCGTGCATGTGACCGTGACGAGATATGAGGATCCTGCGCCGCCTGATCCGACCCCCAACGACATACCCGTGACGAAGGTGCTTGTGTTGGCGTTGACGACCGTGAAATCACCCGTCAACGATTGATACGCGGTGTCGTAGAACGGACGCATGACCCATTGCTGCGAAGCGAAATCCCACGCAGGCGTATCGCCCTCGTTCACACCCTGAATGCGGACGAGTTCGTTCGCTACATTTTTGCCGACAAGGTCAAATGAAGCGGGCGCCTCGGTCGGCAGGTTCGGCGTGAAGATCCCCGCGTCGGACACGGTGACCTGATCGAACAGGTTGACCGCGCCCTCCGTGCTTCCCGCCTCGTTGTCGATCCGCATGGTGCCGTTGCTGTTCGACATGACGGTCGCCACCTGCGAGGGCGTGCCGTTGTTGCGGACATACGGAAGCACCTGCTGATACACATACGGAGCGGATGCAGCCTGCTGAATCCACAGCCGACCCGTCTTTGGGCATTGGATGATCTCGTTCACGGCACCTGTCGTCGCCGAATCGGGGTTCGGAGCGATGGCGGTGTAGTTGATGTAGTACTTGGGCTTGATCGGTCCGAGGAGACCCATGTGAACCTCACGCGAATGATGACGACCGCATTGCCGCGGCGATGGTTTGGAGCGATTGCGCCTGCGTCTGCGTCACGAAGTCGTAGGACGCGAGCCACGAACCCTCGGCGATGTCGGGGAACGGGAACCCGCGGGCAGTCCAGTACGCCATGAACGCCGCGTAGTACGCATCTACCCTCTGCGGGAACGCGGGCTGCTTGGCGGGATACATCGCCACGCCGTTGAAGGTGAACGGCGGCGTGCCCGTGATCCACTCCTGCGACCCCTCGTTCAGCGGCGGGCTGAACTCAAGATGTCCGAGCGCGATCCCCATCACGCCGTCGCCCTCTGCGACCGAGGTCGGCGGCTTGATCTCACGCAGGAATATGCTGCCGCTGTCGTGCAGGAAGGCGCGGTCGTACAGGCGCGAGTAGACCGCGTGATTGCCGCGCAGGTTCGGAGTCGTACCGCTCACTCCCGCGTCGTATCGGAAGCCGACGCTTCGGAACCAAATGTCCTGCAGGAACATGTTGCCCGCGTTGATGTACCGCCATGACCCCGAGGTCACGCTGCCTGCGTCCATCACCGTCAGCGGGTTGAAGGGGAACGGCTGCGACAGCACGGCAGCGGCGACATCGTGCTTGAATGGCGATCCGACCGAGCCAAGACCCGAGGGCGCAATGCCGCCTGCGCTGTCGTACAGGTACGGGCGCTCGCATTGCGTCTTCGGGATCTCAACGATGTTGTTGTCGCCGTCGATGAACCGAAGATTCAGGATGGCGTCGAGGTACGAACCCTCGGCGTACATCGTGTTGAGCATCGCGCCTGCGACTCGGTCGCCCGCCGCGATGCTTCCGATGTCGTAGCAATGCGCACACCAATGCATCATGCGCGGGCTGATCACCTTCGCGGTAGGAGGGAACGAGTTGAACCACATCGGCGTATTGACGGGGTTCGCCTTCGGATTCGCCGCGTTCACCTGCGGCGCGAGCGCGGGAGAGCCGAAGTCCGTGCTGAAAGTCCTGTAGGTCGCCACCAAGCCCTCTAGCGACCGCCGATAGCCGTACAGGGAGCAGTTGGGGTTCCACGCATACGGGCGCTTGACCGTCGTGCTGCCCGCGGTCGGCACCGTCCATGTGACCACATGGTCTTCGTAGAGGAACAGATCCTGCGTTGTGGGGTTGTACGGGACGGTGGACAGCATCAGGCACCTGGGATCCAAGTGCCGCCGCTGATGCCGCCGCCGTCCAACTGATACTGAATGAAGTCAAGGTCGGCAAGCACGAACTGCAGCGTCGTCTCGGTGGCGACATTGAGCGCCTGCGCCGCCGCGGTGATGCGTCCGAACTCGTCCACGGTGATGGCGGCGGGCGAGAAGGTGCCCGCGGGGGACGGGGAAATCGGAGCGTAGCCGACGCCACCGACAATGATCTCGACGCCCGTGCTCGTTACGGTGATGTTCGCCATTAGACCTGCACCTCCCCTGCCTTGACCACGACCTGCGCGAGCGAGTTGGCGACATAGCGCCGCACCACGCCGCCCGCCCAAGTCACCTCAAAGTCGAACCGACAGTTGCCGAGCGGGTACAGCGCCGTCGAAGCCGCAGGCAGCGTCAGCCACTTCGTGTTTGCGTTGCCCGTCGCGGTGATCAGACCGTTCGTGATCGTCGCCGTGCAGAACGGCGCCTGATTCGGAAACGCGATGCGAACCGTCCACTCGGTCGCGGTGGCGATGTCAGCCACGCCCGTCACGGTGATGGACTGCTGATAGGTCGCTCCGCGGGTGATGACGATGTTCCATTGCGCCATTGGTGCCTCAGATGCATGTTACCTTGACCGCGTTCGGAGTCGAGAACCAGTACTGTCGGGCGAACGGACCGACCCCCTCGTTGTAGGTCGCGGCGGGGTACTGCTCGCACATCATCACGACCGTACCCGTGCTGATCGGCAGCGCGTCGATGACGGAGGTGGGGTAGTCCGACTGCAGGACTCCAGGTGCCACTAGGTTCGCGGGGTTGTTTGCGGCAACGAAGTTGTTGCCGTTCTCCGACATGTTGCGGGCGTAGCCCGAGCGACGATAGTTCGGGGTCGTGACGGTCATCGGGCTGTAAAGCGTGGCGGGGTTCGGCTCGTCCTCCTCAAAGGTGTAGACCCACCGCCAGTACTCATCGCCGCTGACCCCCATGCGGTTCGCGCCTGTGATGCGCGCCGCAAACACCCGCGTATCGGGAGGGGCGACTTCGATTGACAGCACGCCCGACCCGAGTCGGCGGGCGTGAACCTTGCCGAGGCTCATCACGATGTCACGCGGGTCGGTCGGCTGCAGCCCGTCAGGACCAAAGATCCAATCCTTCTCATCGCACTCCGTGATCATGATCGGGACAAACCGCCGCTCACGGACGCCGAAGGTGTATCGCAGCAGGGTGCCTCGGTACGCCCCGACAGGCGGGAATGCCACCCACCCACCCCAAGTGACACGCCCGATGCTCATTTGACATCGGTTGACGAGGTTCTCAATCACCGCATCGTCGTATGGGGGGTTGGCATCCGCCGTGCCGCTGCCCGTCGTGTAGTTCCACGCAGGCGGCTGCGGGGTGTTGAAGGTCGCAAGGTTGGGGTTGAGCGGGTCGAACGACTCGGGAGCCTGATTCGCGATTAGCGCCCGAGGCTCCTTCAGCACTAGGGCGCATTCCTGATAGGACGGACGGTCCTGCGTCGTCGTGATTTCGCGCTCGTATCCCACCTCGCGCATCGTCTGATACTGCAGTTCCCCCGAGACGACATCCGCGGCGTTGTTGTAGTAGGTGCGCGCCTCCACCGTGCGATACGGAAACGACACGGTTGCGGACGACGGCATGCGGTTCAACTGCCCTGTCGGAAATGTCCAACGGTTGAGCAATGGTTCCCCGCTGCTATCCGTTCCGCTCGTCGGCTCCAAGCCACCCGCAACGGCTCTCAACACTCCGCTGACCATCCGCGAATTGATGAGATCGGTATCGGATTCGATCTTCTTGATTACATAGGTGGTGCCCGTCTGATGGATGAGCACATAGCCCGTCGCCGACAGCAGAAGGTCGATTGCCATCGGGATGGAGCATTCAGGCGTGAACACATGGTTCGCGACCCGAGACAGCAGTTTCGGGTTTGGCGTGTAAGCAGCGGTGTTGATCGTTCCGAGACCGACGAGAACGCTTTTCAGCGTGTTCAGCAACTGCAGCGGCGTTGTCGTGCTGCTGACTCCCGAAGTCAGATTACGACCGTCGGAGGAACGGTTTTGCGCCATCATCTGAATCAGGTTGACGGCGTTTACCTGCTTGCGCGCCCACCAGTACCGCGCATCGACCGCCTCCACCACTAGCAGACCCGTGCCTGCGTTTAAAAACCCCGAGGCGACGGGATAGAACATCGGCTTGGGCGGCAGGATCGACATCGCGATGTTGAACACCGACACCCCTGAACCGCTGTGGTCGAGTTTGAGCAGAGCCGAACCTTCTCCGAGCGCCCCCGTCGAGGACATCAGCGTGTTGTAGTCGCTTTGTCGCATGATGCCGCGGAACCGTGCAGGACGCGAAGCGCCACCAGGGATGTCAAGGCGGAAGAGATCCTCATGCGTCATGTTGCAGAGTCGGGCGATCTCCATGAGTTCGTCCGACTCGCATTCGGGAGACAGAAGTGGGATCGCTCCCGCCGTCGTCTCAAAGTACGCATGGATCACGGCGTCCTCCAAGTTTCATCGTTGACGGTGAACGAGGTGTTGTTCGCGACATTTGCATAGAAGACGGTTTCAGTCGCTTCCTGAGATGCCGTCGTCGCCACCGCACTCAAGGTCGGACTGATGCGCAAACTCGCCGAGTTCCATGCGCGGTAGGAGGGGAGTCCCGCGATGGTCTGCGTGAAGAAGCCCGCATTCTCGCCACCGTCGTACATCTGATAGGTGCGTTCGTAGATGCCCGTGAACATGCGGTTGCCTTGCGCATCGAACTTGCCGAACGCAACATCCCATGTCTCGCTGTAGAGGAACGCGCCTTCAGGAGCAGGACGGAACACCTTTGCGGGCGCGCTGTTCGCCTGCGAGATTTCAACGCGCTCGCGCACGCGCACGCACGGCTTGCGCGTTTGGAAGACGAAGTCTGCGCCCGTCATGTACATGGTCGAGAGACGGCACATCCCGCTGTCAAACTCCACCTTTGTGTGCGACAGCGAATGCGCGATGATCTGCGTGTAGTTATCCACGGGCGGCGGCTGCAACTGATCCGCGGAGAACTGACCTGCAAACTGCGCCGTGATGGCATCGATGCCCGTGGCGTCCGCGATCACGGTGACGGTCACCTCGCCTACCGCGGGAACCTCCTCTGCGAGCAGCGCGTCATCCGCGGAGGGGAACGCCGTGGTCTTGCCGTCGCAGTTCATGCCGTTCACAAGGTTGTTCAACCAATGCGGAAGCATGTAGTAGCGCGTTGCCGCGCCGCCTGCGGTCGGCGCGACGAGCGGTCCATACGGATCGACCGCGACCGTGTCGGTTCGCGTCACCGTGAACCTCTGACCGATCATGAAGGCGAGCGGGACGATGCTCACAGCGCCTTCGCCGCCCGAGGGCGCGCTTGCGGGGAACACCTGCGCCTCAAGTTCAAAGCG
>Ga0181352_1000131_pt1 | contig 35899 bp, 59 predicted proteins | sample Fa13VDMLBSN_FD_130103 | JGI IMG/M metagenome (GOLD analysis project Ga0181352, IMG submission 130103) | Freshwater viral communities from Lake Michigan, USA - Fa13.VD.MLB.S.N | ecosystem: Environmental > Aquatic > Freshwater > Lake | place: USA: Michigan | collected 2013-09-23 | reverse complement strand
GATTGGCTTGATGCGTGCAAAGGCGCAGCATCAGATCATCTTCGGCGGCAACTACTACAGCTTGCCGCCGACGAGTTGCGTGCTGGTTTGGGACAAGAAGACCAACGGGAACTTCGCAGACTGTGAACTTGCTTGGACGAACCTATCAACGGCGGTGCGCAGGATTGAATGCCTGTGGAACGGGTTTGCACGCGAAGGCGGCGAAGAACGCTTCGACCACCCAACACAGAAGCCCATCAAGGTGTTGGCGTGGGCAATACAGCAGGCGCCTGATGACGTTGACATGGTGCTTGACCCCTTCATGGGCAGCGGCACGACAGGCGTGGCATGCGCCCAGCTTGGAAAGGCGTTCACCGGCATCGAGCGCGAGCGCAAGTATTTCGACATCGCCTGCGAGCGCATCAGCCGCGCCCAGGCTCAGGGCACGCTACTACCGCCCGAAAAAACCAGACAGCCTGTGCAGGAGGGGCTGTTGTGAAACCTAACGTTCGAGCTGAACCGCCGCCGTAGGCGGTCGGTTCGAGCGAGGGGTTATGCGTGTGGTTCCGAAGCGTGGAGATGTATGAATGAGTTGGCTCTTTTCGCGGGCGCTGGTGGCGGAATACTCGGCGGCAAGCTCGTCGGGTGGCGCACTGTCTGTGCCGTTGAGTGGAACCCCTTCGCCGCTGGGCTACTTGCCGCCCGCCAGAATGAAGGCGCACTCCCGCCTTTCCCAATTTGGGATGACGTTCGCACCTTTGACGGAAGACCTTGGCGCGGCACTATTGATGTGGTTTCGGGCGGGTTTCCGTGCCAGGACATCAGCGCAGCCGGGAAAGGCAAAGGCCTGGACGGAGAGCGCAGCGGCATGTGGCGAGAAATGGCCCGAATCGTTGGCGAGGTTGGACCCGAGTTCGTCTTTGTGGAGAACAGCCCAATGCTCGCTGTTCGAGGACTTGGAACTGTCCTTGCAGACCTGGCCGCGCTGGGGTTTGATGCGCAATGGGGAGTGCTGGGAGCTGCCGAGCTTGGCGCCAAGCATCGAAGGGAACGAATCTGGATTGCTGCCCACTCCAAACTGCATGGACGCGATGGGCGCACGCTCAGAGGCCGCGCTGGCGCGAGCGAAGACGAAAGGCGGATGCTCCAACTTGAAGGACTGGCTGCGTGGGGTTCCGAACCCGACGTGGCTAGAGTGGTTGATGGGGTGGCAACCCCACTGGACAAGGCCCGCGTGAAAGCTCTTGGCAATGGACAGGTGCCGCAGGTTGCCGCCGCAGCCTGGCGCCTGCTGACTGCTGGCACGCGGAACACGCATAACTTGTCCATACCTTGACTATGCACAGTCGCAGCCACCACCGCGGCCGATGGGCGCACGCAAACACAATACCCGCCAAACGCCGCCGCAGGGCTGCTGAGGATGCGCGCCGTGAGGCATTGGCTTCTGCACTGCCGCCAGCGTATGCAGGCCCTGAACCGTTGTCGCATTGGCAGACCGTCACTGTGCAGGTGTACGTGCCTACTCATGGCCGCTGTGACCAGCATGCAACCATGATCGACGGGGAGATCGTCGGCCTGCTGTCGGCAACCCAGATTGGCGTGGAAGTGCGCAAGCGCATCAAGCCCAGGCCTAGTGTTTCCACGCTGGCTGATTGGCGGCGCGATGAGGGCTACACGCCGCGCGACGAACTGGATGTACTGCTTGACGCCACTTTGCACCCGACACCTTAAGCTAGCCATGTGCAGGTATTGTCTAAGCTGCTTGTGATATACATGGCTATACATAGCTATACGTTGTTAGGCAGTCATGCGTTCACGGCGCTAATTGATTGCCTGCGATGCGCTCGCAGGCAGTGCCGGCTTCGCCGCGTTCGTCAGCGATGCGCGCCATTTCTCGGCCTTCTGACTCCACGCCTCCAAGCACGTCGGCAAACACCTGAAGTCGGGCGGCGGCTGTTTCGCACTGGTCGGTAGGTTCGGGGGCGGCAAGGGCTTCGGCGGCGACGCGCAGCCCGTTGCCAGTAGCATCAGCGCGGCGCACAGCAGCAACGCGGGCCTGGGCCTGAAGGTATGCAGCATCTGATGTCTCCTGCACGCGCATGGCGCGGCGGCTGATGGCGGCGGTTTGTTCGGCCAGCGCTTGGGCTGTGTCACGGTCTGCAATCACGTCGCGCCCGTACCATCCGGTAGCGACGGCGCTTGCCAGCAGCGCAATCGCCAAGATGGCTTGCACGCTCATTGCGTGCCATCCGGCGCTTTGATTTTTTGTGTTGTGTTGCCGGCAATATAAGCGCCCACGGTGCCGATGACTACAGCGGCATATGCGGTGCCCGCCACGTCCAACTTGCCGAACCATTGCAGAATGCTGGTGACAAGGCCAGCCCCAATGGTGACGGCAAAGCGCCGTCCGCCAGCGCCGTCAAGCATGCTGCGGATCATGTCAGCGTCTTCCCTGCGCGAAAGTCCGCAAGCGTCAGCCCGCCTGTGTACTGGCAATGCGCAGCCTCACGGAGTTTCCCTGTCCAGCGCCCTGCCCACTCCAAGCCGACCGACTCGGCAATGACGCCGCAGCGCGTGAACAGGTCAGAGTCTTTCCATTGACACTTGCCACCGACGATGGGCACAAAGTCAAAAGCGCATCGCCAGTTATGCCAAGACTCACCGGGCCTTGCGTTGGTGACTATGCTGCCAGGTGCTGTGCGCCCTTGTGCATAGATCGCCGCCTGAGATTCGTTGTCGCGGTACGTGCTGGTAATCAGAGCGTCGATGCCTTGTGCCGCGCATGCATCGCGGAATGCCTGGGCCTTGGCTGCAATCTTGGGGTGCAGGTCTTCGAGCTTGCGGCTGTTTATCATGCGTGTTTCACAACCCACTGAGCAACCACATATAACGCAATTACTCCAGCCAGCACCACAGAAACGCCGGAAAAAAACCGGGTCACGGATTCAAGCGGTGACTTTTTGACTTCCTGGGTGAGCGTTTCAACTGTTTTTGACAACGTGTCGATGCGTAGCTTTAGCGCAGTGATTTCTCCCTCATAATGAGTTCGAGAGACAAAATCTTCACGCAGCTTGTCAATAGTTTTTTTCAGCTCTTGTATCGCACTCAGAATGTGTGCCATTCCTTCGCTAACTTTTGCTAGTTGGGCAATCTGATCTTCTGTCATTTTCCTTGACCTTGCACGTCTGTGTCCCTACCCACTTGGGTAGTTGTCAATCGGAATGCCAACAATGCCACAATCAAAACCCCCAACGCCCCAATGTCGAAGCCGGCACGCGCACTGCACATGGCTTGACCTGGCTCCACGGGCCACGGGTCAAAGATGAACCACACGGAACAGAGCATCACTTGCAGCTCTTCCCATGCCCACCACAGCAGGATTCCTGCGAGTGGCACTTGTTTGCGAGTCGCCACACGATAAGCAGCAGACAGCAAATCGCAGCCGCGCCGGAAGCCTTGGAGACAAGCGCGCGTGCATGCCCGTCGAATAGCGCCCAGCCATAGTGCCGCCAGAACCCAACAAGCAGCAAGGCGGCGCATAGGCTAAAGCGGCTCTTGAGGTCCGCCACCGCCGCCGCCTTTTGCCAGTTTGTCGGCCAGCTTGCGCAAGCTGTCGCCCATGTACCGCAGGGCTTTGATAATTTGCTTCATAGTTTGGGCCGTACTCTTTGAACCGCACAATGTTTGTCTAGCGCCACAACCTAATATGCGACGCGGGCAATTTCACGCGCATTCACAAAACCACCGCTTTGCCCATACACCCGCAAAACCAGCAAACCGCCATTTGCCCCAGGCGTCCAGTTTGTAGCGCCAGACAATTTTAGGTTCGCGTTATGGCTCCAAGTAGTGTTTCCATTTGTCGAAGCCAGCCAAACAATTCTGCCCTCTTGCCCGCCGTCTGCGATCTTGCTGACAGTGGTTGCGCCTGCAAACGTCACGTCATACCAGCCGCCGTGATCCGCCATGATCGTCCCACTTGAAACTGTGGCCGTAATTGCGTCAAGTGTGGCAATCGAAAGAGCCACTTGGTTGAGCGATGGGAATTCGTTGGCACCTTGCTGCGCCACTGCAAGACCAATCCCGCCCTTGGCGCGGGAGCTGCTCGGGGTTGATGTGCTGCTGTCCAAAATCTTTGTAGTGCCAGCCCCGCCCACCCAAGCCTCACGCGGTAAGAAAGCGTTGCTGCTAAGGTCAAGTCGAGGATCAAGCCCGGAAAGCTCTATGCCAACAACGCCAACCACACTGCCGCCGCTGGTACTGAACAGCAAGTGATTGCTACGAACAGTTTTATTTGGGCCACCGCTTGCCACTTTAATCAGTGTGCAGTTTGGCCCAGCGGTTTCAAGATAGTTGCCTTCAATCAACGTGCCGTAGTTGCTGTTTGCGCTGGAGTCAATTCCGATAGAAAACCCAACGTAGTGCATACCGCCAAGAATTTTAGTCATTGTGCCTTCGTCTTTTAGCACGGTGCCTGTAATTCCTTCGGTATAGTTTGACAAAAACGCAGCGGCTGTAATGTTGGCTTTGTTCCAAAAGCCGTTAGTGCAGTCGCTACACTCGTTCTGTTCAAACAGCGCACCACTTGAATCGTTGGTCCCGTCGCCGTGCACGTAGCCCCACAAAAAACTGCGGGCGGTGTTTTTTCGCACCGTCAGTAAACCACTGTCAGCCGCGCTTGGTATGTTGAAACCAATGCCTGCGGATGATTTGGTGCTAGAAAAATACCCGCCGTACAAAGCAAAATTCCGGTAAATGTTCCCTTTGATTTGGTATGTAGTCTCAAACCCTTGACCAGTGCCGAATTGCAGAATGGCGTTGTTTGAAAATTCCGCATCTTCCGACATTGAATCCCAAAGCACCACGGCGCTAGTTGCTCCGGTGTTGCGTTGTTCAAAGCGAATGCCGCGAACCTTTGCATTTCCTCCCGCTGTCGGCATGCTTCTGCGTTGTTGGTATCTCAATACCGGCGCGTCTGTTTGGCTAATCAACAGCGTGCCACTTCTAGGCTCGCGCACAAACGGTTGCGGCGCACCGGCCCCGTACATGCACCAAGCATCGCCCCGATCTTCATAGTTTGCGGAGTTTGTCGGCACCTGCAGGCCGGTGACTTTTGCCGCGCCCGGAGGAAAATACAAACTCTGCCCAGATGCGTAGCTTGCATAAATTGCAGCCTGAATTGGCGCCGTCAAATCTAGCGCCCCAGCCATGTTGGTAACTGCTGTGCGGGCTTGGTAGTCGGCAATTTGAGCCGTCGTCATCCACTCAAAGACGCACGGGTTTTGCCAGCTCATCCAGCGATAGACCGTTGTTGCTACGGCTGATGTAAGGGCGCGAAGCCAACCAATCAAACTCGCGCCCTTGTCGTTGGCCGTGCTGGCAAGGTCAGCCCGCAATGCTGCGTCAAGCGTTGTCGCGTTGTCGTCTTGCCCAATGGCCCGCCGCGTCCACACCGCCGCACCGGCAGGGGTCTTTAACGCGATGTCATAGCCGCCTGCCTGCAGGAACAAAGGCGCCGGCAGTTCGCCGCGAGCGTTCAAAGCAATGTAGACGCCGCCGATGCCGTCGCTGACGTATGTCTGTGACGTTGTGCCCGTGGGTTCGGTGTAGGCCACCTTTTGCGTGGTGGTGCCGGGGACGTAGGTGTACAGCCTGTATGACGCGGCGGGCAGTCCTGCATCGGTAAAGCTCTGCAGGTTAAAAACTCCGGGTAGACTGACGGCTGGCATTTTTTCCTCACGACGCCACACGGCGCTGGCTATGGATTATCTCGATTACGTGCTGGTGAAAGCTGGCGTCATCGTCTTTTTGGCGTTTTGCTGGGGCATTTTCTGTGGGCTTACCGGCCGCCCGCTGCAACCGGGGCAGCGCGATACAGAAGCTGTGCCGCCTCCGGGCTCGCAAGCAAGCCAGAAATAGCGTTGGGCTGCCCATTCCCTGTTGCAAGCCTGCGGGCGATGCCGCTGTTCAGCAGCGCATTGGTCCCGCGCCCCGCAGCAACACCGCCAGCCAAAATCGGCAGCGCGCTAACTGAGTAGGCCGCAGGGACGGCTGTTCCGCCGATGACGATTCGCTGAAGCGCTCCGTGCGGGCTTTCCCGCGTCCGCATGAATTGCGCGGCGATGTCAGCAAGTTCCTGCAGGTCTGGATTGTTGATGTTCTTCATGTTTGCCAAGCGAGCAGCGGAAACCCCACCCTCGGCACCATTCTGCGCGATATTTTCCAGCGCCAGCATGTTTCCATACTGCTGGCGCACCTTGGCAAACGCTTGCGCTTCCTGTGGCCCAAGGCTTTCGTTCAAAGCGTCCATGAGCTTTTTCTTCAAGTCCCGCGCGTAAAAAGCGGCGTCTGAATTGCCATTGCCGATGCGGTCGAGCGCTTTCTTGATGTTGTAGGCTGCCTGCCCGTCAATCTCTCCAGCGGCGCCCTTGGTTTGGATCAACGCAATCTGCTTTCGGATGACTGACGCAGCTTCGTCTCCAAGTTCGCTGTTGGCTTGCATCTCAGCATCTGCCAAAGCCGTTTTGAAGGCTGGCGTCATCTTTACAGTGTTTGCTTGCAGCACAGTGTCAAACTTGGTCCCCAGGTCCGCCGACGCCTGCCGCAGAGCTTGCGTCACGTTGTCGGAGTTTTGCCCGAAGGTCTTGGAAAGAGCCTTGTTCAAACCCTTTGCCATTGTTTCTTCGGTGGCTGCACGGCCGGAAAACGGCACATAGTTCAGGCTGGCCGCTACAGCGTTCAGGGGTTTGCTGTTCACAATCCGGTCGGCCGGGATTTCAATACCCAGTTCTTGGGCGCGTTTTGCCAGCGCCGCCACTTCTGGCGCTGCTTTTGGCAGGATGCCGCGTCCGATCTTTTGACCCGCGTAACCTGCTGCCGTAGTGACGCCAGGCAGCGCCCCGCCCACCAAAGCACCGACCCCCGCGTCTTCCGGGTTGACCAATCCAGCGGATGCGCCGCCAGTGATTGCGCCGCCAGCCGCCCGCGTGGCAAGGTTTGCAATCGGGTTTGCTGCGCCCCCTTGAAAGCCTGCCGTGCGGATGGCGTTGATGACGTTTGGCGCCGCAGCAGCCACGCCAGGCGCTAGGCGCGTCACGGTGTTGGCAATCGCCCCACCGGCCCCGGCAGTGCCAGCAATCTCGCCCGCCAGCTTACCGCCCTTGAATGCGAGCGACTCGGTGTCAGCGCCCATGCTTTGCAGTGCGGCGGTCATTTCAGCGCGGCGTGTCGATGTTCCCGGCCCGCTGCCCGTCAAGTCCTCTCGAAGTTGCTGCGGAGAGGCCAGCAAAGTCGCTCCGATGCTGCCCGCGCCACGCACAGCGCCAGCCAGCAGGTTGCCGGCACCTTGCGCGATCTTTGCTCCCATACTCGCCTCTGCCGGCGCTGTTGCCCGCATGGCTTTGAGCGACTGCAGCCCCTGAACCGACATAGCGTCAAGGTTGCCAGCCTTCAAAGCTCGCAAGTCTTCAAGCGACAGATCGTCAAGCGAGGCCATTACTTGCCCTCCATCTTCCGCCTGATGGCTGCATCAATGTCAGCCTCTGAAGGAAGCCCGCCAGCCGGCTTGGGGGTCGGTGTTGCGGGCGCGCTAGGCTTAAACCCGCCCAAGCTGCGATTCTTGCGCGCGTATGCGTCAGCTTGCTGAAAACGGTCGATGTTTGCCTGAGAGCGAGCTTCAATGTAGTTCAACAGCCGTTCGCGCGCCAGCGGCGACGTTTCAAGCTGCGGCACTGTCTCGTTCACAAACTGCAGGTCGGCATTGCTGATCTGCGAGCTTCCAACACCTTCCTTGAGGACCGACAGCACCAACTCATTGGCGTGCTTTTGGTATTCCTGCGAGTTTGCCAACTTCTTCGGGTCAACTCCGGGCGCTCCGATGGTTTCAAAGAAGTTCGCCAGCTTGGTTCTGTCCCCAGCAAACGAGCCCGAGTAAATGCCGTTTTGCACAGCATCGCGCATCGCTTGAACACGAGCCACCGCGCCCACTGACTTGTCAGCCGCGTCACGGTAGCTGTCCAGTTGTTTGGCGTCCAACTTTGCCAGCTCTTGCGTGAACGCAGCTTCAGCAGGCGGCATGTTGACTGACGTTCTGGCTGCGCCGGCTGCCGCAATGCGCTGTTTCGCTTTCAACACGCCTTCGTCAATCTTTGCCGGGCCGCCCGGCTGCAAGACGACGCCTGTCGATGCAATGCTTTCAGGGGTCTGCGTCACCGTCTGCTGACCCGTGATCGTTGGCCGTCCAGTGAACGGATCGACTGCCTGCGTGGCTTTGGTCCCGCCCAAGTCAACCGTGCTGACTGTCGGAAGCTGCCGGTAAGCCTCGGTCACTGCGCGAAGCTGGTTTTGACGCCACGCCTCAAACGCGGATTGATCGGTCGGAATCTGCGATTCTTTGGCTTGTGCATCTGCCATCGACCAATAGCCTTGCGTTACGCCTTGGTTGACTTGCCTCCGAGCCTCTTGCGGGGTCTGCGCCGTCTGAAGCGACAAAATGCCGTGTTCAAGCAAAGCCTTCCGGTTTGCAATGTCTTTTGCTTTTGTGTCTGCCAAATCCTTGCCGGCCGCCGCTTCGCCCTTGGTACGCTCAATTGCGCCTTTTTCCAAAGCGTCGGCTTGCATCAACAGGCCCGGCATTCCGGTTGCTCTCAGCCGTTGGACCAAAACCCGGGGATCACCGCCCGACTGCGACGCGGCGACACGCAATGCTTCGCGCTCCGCAGCCGATTGCCGCAGTTGGTCTTGTGTCTGCATAGCCGTCAGGTCGGCGATGGCGTTCTGCCGCTTTGCCCCCTGCAGTTGAGTCTGCAACAGGTCGCGTCGGTCCATGTCGCCTAGGTAATCCAAGACCGACCGAACGGGCTGTGCGTAGGCTGCAAAGATGTTTTCAGCAGGCATCACGGACCTCCATACGGGTCAACAGCGTAGTTCGGCAGGTTGTACTCACGATTGATCGACGGTCCGCTGGTGCCACCAAACTGTCGGGCGCCTATGGCTCCGATCTGGTTGATCGCGTTGCCCCAGATGTTGCCCTGAGCCAGTTGCGCCGCGCCGGTCGCGTTGCCTTGTGCCGTGCGCAGGTTGCCGATAGCGTTTGCGCTCTGTGCGCCAGCGGCTGCACTGCTGGCCGTGGAAGACTGCCCAATGCCGGCAAGCGCTGCCAAGCGGTTGAGTCGATCTTGGCGGCGCTGATAGGCTGCGTTGTAGCCGGATGCCGCTGTGCCGACGTTGAACCGGCTTGCAGCCTTCAAAGAAGCCCCGCTAAGCCGGCCACCGGAAGCCGCGAAACGTCGATCCAGAGCCTGCTGTCCTTGGTCAAGCCCGAACTGATAGCCCGGATCAGACATGACCTCTTCGGCCGTAACTGGTGTGTTGATGTCGCCGGCAAGTTGCCGCAGCGCGTTGACTCCGGTCTCCCGATAGTCGCGGCCGTCTTCACGTTGAAGGTCAAACTGCCGGCGCTGTTCCGCAATGGCCTCGGCTGAGCTTTGGCTTTGAGTGTCGGCAGCGCGCCTGGCTGCGCTGCTCTGCATTGAAGAACTGATGATTGCGCCGCCTGCGGCGATGGCTGCTGCTCCCCACGGCACTTTAGTTCCCCCTTCGGATGCAAACGATCATGGTCACACGCTCATAAGCGGTTTGGTTTGTGACCCAATGCTCATGTTGATTGTCAAACCAAAACAAGTCACCCGGTTGCGTCTCAAGGCTTGCGCCTTCAAAGCAGAATTGCTGCCCGGGCGCGCTGGTGATCTGCACGCCAAACTTCTCATATTGTCGAGCATGCCAGCCCGGGTCGGTGTGTGGCTTGCAGGTTTTGCCCGCAGGAATGCGCGTGATGAGAATTCCACCCAACTCGACGCCATCTACAGAACGCATGATGTCCAAGCACAAGCGTTTGATGCCGAGCACATCCGCTGCTGGATACCAATGAGCCTCATGCGGCAGGCCGTCTTCTGCCCTATCTGCATCACCAAACCGCGCCCAAATGTCATCTAGCCCATAGTGCGGGCTTTGCGGGTCTGTGGTGCGGGCATTGTTTTGGTTCCACAGCTCGGGGTGCTGCTGAAGCGCCCAATAGATAGGCGCCACCGGCAAGCCTTTGTCTAGCAGTCGAATGGGCGTCACAATACACCATCCTGGACCCGCTGGTCACGCTCAGCAAGCATTGCATCTGCCATTGCAGCGCACTCAGGGATCGGCCGCTGAACCGCCGCGTCGCGCGTGGTTCCAGGATGAAGGCTCATACTGACCACGGATGCAAAGTACACATCCCAGGCGTTGCGCCGCATCGTCAGCCATAATGGGGTTTCTTCGTTCATGATCCCGTGACCTCACGGCCAGTGCTGCGAATCACGATGGCTGTTGCAGAACTTGCCAACACGCTGATAAACCCGCCTGGCTCCAAACTGTGCCCGCAAATCTCGGGGAACGTGTCCGTCGCGCCTACTGCGATAGCGCGCGTCACCGTGATGTTGGATGCTCCCGCCGTCCCGCCATTCGGCACCAGCTTGATAGTCAGCGTGACCGCACCACCGGAGCCGTTGTAGCCGGTGAATTTGTCGATGATTGTCCGCAGCCCATTTGCTGTGTATTCCGTTGCTTCCGAGCTTGAAGCGTATTTGGAAACAATGAGCGGTTTCGACGTAACTGTCATTTTTGGCCTGTTTATGTTGCGTTCAAACCAACGCCAAGCGACGTTGAATTATCGTTCACCAGCGACACAATGAGTTGCTTCAGGATTAAAACATCCGCTGCAAGCTGGTTGACTTTGGTCGCGATGGCGTCAGCTTGGGCTGCTGTGGAAAATCCGTAGGGCGCAACGTTTGTTGCTGCCGTCGTGGCCAGGTTTGAAAATGTCGCGTTGGGTATGGTGCGCGAAGCGGTTGCGTATGTCTTGATGTAAGCCGCTGCCTGTAGTGCCCCCGCCGTGCCGTACATCCCCACCATGCCGCCAAGAATCCCAAGCCGGCAAATCGGGTCGCCGACTCCGGGCACGCTGTATAGCGTTGGTGCCAACGCTAAGCCATCCATGTCCGCCGACATCTGCTGCGCCTCAGCAACAATAGAATGCACGCTAGATTCCAGTGCCATGACGGCTTCTTCGGCCGCTTGCGGCGCCTGACGCACTTCTTGACGCAAATCGTTGATGTTGGCTTTTGCCTCTTCAATGCCAGCGTCGTCAAACTGCGACAAAGACAGGTCGTTTGATCCCGCACCCGTGGGGCCGCCCACCCGCTGCGTGATGTCATTTGCCCATCGATACCAATCGGCCGACATCGGAGTATTTGCGGCAACGGGAACAGTGGCGCGGGGGATGGTGACCAGAGTCATGCAACCGCCGCTTCTTGAATGGTCAAGGGGACTGCATCCGTGCACCGGAACCGGAACACGCGGCCACCGCCAGCGGGGCAGGTTCCTTGCGGACCCCAGCGAATGCGCCGATTGCGCTGCCCAACCACGCCAAGGCTGCGGCGTTGGGGGCCGTAGAACACGGACCCCCCATCGTTGCTGACTTCTAGCGTGATCGACCCTTCAACCGTCGATCCTGTCGTGCAGCGGAGCTCCACCGACCGATAGATCGTCGGTTCTTGGCTTGGGGCCACCAAGTGCGGCCAGGTGCGTTCACGGGCCAGAACATCGCCCGCTAAAGTGTAGTAATCGCGGCTGTAGCGGTACAGCTTGGACCCTGCAGACACATATTGCCGGCCATTGAAAAATGTGCACCGCTCCGCGCGAAACGGCTGCCATTCGCCTGCCACCAACTCAGCCCGCTCCGTCCACATCTGCGTAGCGGCGTTCCATGAAAAGGTGGTTTCCATCCCGGGGGCTGTGACACACCAGAACTCTGCCCCAGCATCTTGATACACCCAGCACACCGCGTTGGTGTAGTCAGCGGCAGCCAGTTGTTGTTCGACGCATTGGTCGCTGATCCGCACGGGTTGATAGCCGTCCATGCGATAGACGTATGGCCCGCCCCGCTCTGTCTGCCCAACCCACACCAGAGTGTCCGCAACTCTAGCTACAGCCCGGGGGCCGACCAAACCCACGTCAATCGGCGTGCCTTGATAGCGCACTAGCGGAAAGTCGGGGTCGCCGCTGTTGATCCAAACTTCCGTTGAACGAACCGCAAACAGATACAGCTCACGTTTACGCACAATCTGCCGCACGATGTTGTCGGGCTGGCTGTCTGCGCTGCTGAAGTCCAGCGGGTCCAGCGATGCGGCGTTGTCTACTGCGCTGATGTAGAACTGGTCGGTGTTTGGGGCCACAAAAACAAAGTAGCCGTCAATGTAGTCCACCGCGCTCGACTGACGCCAGCCAGGTGACGTGACTTGTGCAATGGTGTTTGTGTCGAGGTTCAACACAAAGTAGGTTGCCCCATCCACGATGGCGAGTTGCGAAACCCCGTTCACCATTGAAACATTGGACGAACCAACACCAAGCGTGCCACGGTCAGTGAACGCCTCGGCACTGCTCATCTCTTTTAGGGCGCTGCCGACTGCCAGGAACATCCGGCCGTCAGCGTTGAACATGCCTCGAATGTCTGCGCCTAGGTCCGACACAAGCGACAACCCCGGTACGCTTTCCAGCACCAGCGGCGGATCGCTGCCGAACCCCTCCACCGCCATCGGGTACATATTGATGGTGCGTTGGACGGCGGTTTTCTTGTCCTTCAGGTAGTAGGACGGACCAACGCACCGGGCTTCACGTTGCCCAGCCATTACGGCAAAAACCCGTTAAAGATGTTTCCGCGCACAGAGTTTCCTCCACCGCCGATGATTGCAGGCTGCATTGCACGCGCAGTCAAAGCGCGTTTAGCGTTGGCTGCTGTCCGTACAATGTTAGGCGGGATGGCGCCCAAAATGCTAGGGGCCATTCGTTCAGCCAACATGGCCGACATTGCCCCACGCCAGCCCTGCGGCATGAAATAGTCCGTATCCAAGTCCGCAAACTCGGTGATTGAGCGCTTGATGCGCAGCGTGATCGTCTGCCCCGTCGCGCCGGGGTACAGGAACACGGTTGACTGCCCGTCATAGGCCAGATACTGCGGAAAGCCGCCTGATGTGGTCTTGACGCTGATGTCATCCTGATATTGCTGCATCGTGATGATGGCAATAGGGAAGTCATAGCCTCCGGGGTTGTATGTCGCGCCCAAGAGGTCGTCACCCGGCAGGACGTTGGCCCAATCGGTGCCAAGCGTTGCGGTGATGCCCGTGATCGTCGTCAGCGAGTTTTCGAGCGTTTCGCGCCAAAGCATTGAGCCCGCGCCGCTGATTTCGTCGGTAATTTCGTTCAGGCCAACCAAGCACGGCGCCGCTAGATCAGCATCCAGCGTCTCACCCGGCGACAGCCGGTTAAGGTGCACCGTAAGAGCGCTAGTGATGATTTGGCGGGCGGTCGTCAAGGCAGCAGCTCAATCAATCGGGCCAGGCCCAAGCGCTTGTCATAGGCAATGCCTGCGGCGTCCAGTTCGGCGCGCACAGATGCAACCGTGCGGCCATCGCCGTCCGGCACTTCGTCGGCGGGCAATTCCAAGGGAGCAATGGGCTCAACCACCAGCGCTGGCAGATAGCCGGCTGCCGTCAAAGCTGCGTGCTCTGCTTCGTTGTTTGCCACGGCAAACCCAGGCTTTGCGCCTTCGGTCTTCATGTTCAATGGATACATCAAACTTGTTCCTCGGTCCAAGATACTTCAATGTCAAGCGCATTGCCCGATACGGTGGTGCCGTCGTAGTTGATGCAGATTGACTCCAAAGCTGAATTCAGTGCCGGCTGTTTGGACGCGATGCCGTCATAACTTACCAAAACTCCGTGATTGTTGGCCGTTGATGCGGTACTTAAACCAAGTCGGACAGCCGTCAGGTTTCCAGCCGCAGTGCCCAACGCTCCGGGGTTTGCCGTGTACGCGCGCACTGTTGCCAGGGATGCCAAAGTGTCGCGCGTGTCCAGCAGAACGGGCGTCACTGCGGTAGATGTCCCCGTTGTGTTCAACGAAGAACGTTTGATAATGATGATGGGAATTGAAGCCGCCGCCGTGGCAATGCCGCTGATGCGAATCTGGTAAATCTTGATGCGTCGGCCATCAGCACCAGTAATGGTAAAAATGTCGGTTGCCGAAGCAGCCGCAACCAGCCCGCTGATTGCGGCACAGAATGCCGGAGCACTAGGGGCAACAATGTTTGTTTCACCGGGCATGTCGTGCTTTCAAAAAAGGGCGCCGGCCTTGTTAGCGCGGCGCCCTGAACCACTTGCACCAAAGATCAGGACGTGGCAAAAGGCGTTGCCACCGTGCCCGACGCCACAAAGTCGCCCTCAACGCGCCATTGCGTGGAGCTAATGCCAGTCAGTGTGAATGAGCCGCCAACCAAGCCACCCGTGGTGCTGCCGCCCATTGAAACAGACCGGATGGTGGTGCCGTCAGCCTGGAACACGTCACCAGAGTCGGCCACCGTCAGTGACCCACCCATGAGCGAACCAACGATGAACGTCGTTGCCGCATCGGTGATGACCTTTGCTGCATTCGAGGTAACCAGCACCGTGGTGCTGAACTCAAACTGCATGCCGACTTGGGGCGCCGGCAGGGTGTAGACGTTGCCAGCGGCGCGGTCAAACAGGCACAGCGCACCGGACTCTTCGGGGGCAAGAGTGCGGGTTGCGCCAACGCCGTCGATGACTTGACGCAGCAGGCCCAAGCCCATTGCTGGGCCGCCAGGAGTGATGCGCGGAAGTGAGGGGATGGTTGCCATGATGGTTTCCTGTGTTGGTTGTCGGTCAGCTCGTGCGGCGGGTGCACCATTCGGGCTTTGTCACCGCAGCGGCCCAAAGCACGTCGAAGCGGCTAATGCGGCGGTTGTTTACGATGTCAAAACCACGAACAAAGCGGAGGCTGATCGAGCCTTCATCCGCCAGCGAGGATTGCGCGGCCATGTCCATTCCGCCCGGCAACTCCATTTCCGGCGACACGAACGTGATTGCGTCGCGGTGCCAGAGGATGTTTTGCGAGTAGGCCGTTGATGCCGTGCCGGTCACCACCGTGATAGCGGCGTTGTCGGCAGCGCGCTGGGTGACGTTTTGGTAAGCGCCGCCAGCGATGATGGCTGGAGAGATTACGATGGTTGCATTGCCAGAGCCGTCCGAAGAGGCGTCAGCCGTTACCACAAAGTTCTGCAGAGCGCCCGTGCTTTGCTTCGTTTCCGGGTTGACAGCAAAAACGCCCGTTGCACCGGAGCCGATGGTGAACACGTCGCCTTTGCGCAAACGCAGCGCCGCAGCCGATGTCCAGCCGTCAGTGACTAGGCTGGTCGTGGCAGCGTAGGGGTTGTCAGTCGCGCCTGCGTTGATGATCCCTTGCAAGCCGTTCACCAGCGGGGTGCCGCCCAACGGACCCACAGTGTGCGTCGGCACGTTCTGGCTCATCATGATGCCCAGGCCAAGCGCATCCTGCAAAACGCCTTTCTTGAAGTTTTGGCTGATCTGCGAGCCTGCGTTAAACAGGCCAGAAAAGCCACCGACCAACGCGGCGTTGGCGGTCGGGTTGAAGGCAGCGTAGCGCAGGCCGTCACGCGGGCAAGCGTTGTTGTCCATGGGGACCTGAGCTTCAGCCACTTGCAGAAACGTGCTCGGACCGGTGCCGGGAGTGCCAACGAAATTTGCAACCGCGTTCTTGACCAGCGTGCCGATCTGCAAGTCCACCTCGGCAGCAATGCGCAAACCGGCAGGCTTCAGAAAGCGCTCACGGAATGCCTTGTCAATGCTGCCATCGGAACGGACCGCGGTCGTCAGGTCGTAGTCGCTGACGGCGAAGTCAATGCCCAGTTCGGGGTTGACGACAAGCGGCACCGTGCTTTCGGTGATGTCCTGCACGTTTGCCGCCGCGCCGTTGCGGATGGTGAACTGCACCGGGCGGCGCGCATAGATGGTCGAACCCGGGGCGTACTTGCCCTTCCACATGGGTTCGTAGTCGGTGTTCATGTTGCCCAGGAAGGCGGAGTTGTTGTGAGCAATGCGAATCACCTCGTTGGTGATGAGCGTTGCAGTCTGGAGAGCGTTTGCCACGATGTACCTTTCGACGCCTCACGGCGCTAGAAATTGAGTTAAAGCTGACCCGCGTTTTCCCGTTCGTTTGCCCACTTGACGTAGGCTTTGATGTCGGACGGCGGGCCGCCGTTGATGGTCCCTCTGCCCCGCGTGGGTTCCACGGGGGTCGCTGCGTTGCTGCGCTGCGGTTGCGTTGATGCCGTTGCTGCATACGCTTTGGCTTCCAATCGGGAAAGCGCCCGGCCGAAGTCAAAATCATCCATGCCAGCGAGTGCGTCAGCTTCCGCCGCGTTCTCGGGATCGGTGAGGTACTGGATAAGGGCCGCTGGCTTTTCCGCCGTCAGCACCCGAAGTTGCTTCGGTGCCGGCAGGACTGCCGCGAGGTCATCCGTCAACTCTTCAAACCGTTCTCCAAGCGCCTTGCGGGTTTCTGCCGCTGCCGTCTGCAACTGCTTCTGGCGGGACTGCTCCGCGTTGATCGTGGGTGCGAGCTTTTCAGCTTCAGCCCTAATCCGCTCCTGCAGTTCCGCCCGTGTGAGTTGCAGCGTGTCGCCGCTATCGCCCAAGGCGTCGGCATTGTATGCCCCGGTTTGTTGACGTTGCAACGGAGCATTTGAGCGCAAAGATGCAAGCTCGGCTTCTTGCTCTCTGCGGATGCGCGTGAGTTGGGCAATCCGGCGCCGTTCGCGCGCAAGCTCTTTCTCCAGCGGAGATTTTTCGGGCTTTGCCTCGCCTTCTGTGGTTTCGGCCTGCGGTTCGCCTGATGTTGTCTCGGCTATGGCTGGCGTGTTGGTTTCGGCCTCTTGATTGCCGGTCGCCTCGGCTGCTGGTGCAGCGGGTGACAACGCGGTTTCGGTGCTCATTCACTCTCCACGGGGGCGCATCACTGCGATACCCATAACAGCTCGACTATTTGCGCCGGTCGGGCAGCGGGTTAAAGGTGCCGGCAAAAAGGCTTGAATCAGAAGGCGCGGATGCGGTCTTCCAGCACTGCCGCATAGCCGTCCATGAACCGGGCCTGGTTCCGCAGGCGCATCTGTTCCGCTTCAGGCAGCGTCGGGAAGATGGGGCCTTGGAAGAAGGCCAGCAGCTTGCTCAGGCGCTCGCTCAGTTCTTCCTTCTCGTCCACAACGCTCTGTTGGTGAGGGGCAAGGGTCGTCATGTCTGGTTGTCCTTTCTGTTGGTGCACCGGCAGGGGCTGGGGATCAAGCCGACAGGCGCCGCAGTAGCTCTCTGCCAGATTCGGTGAGTTCCAGGGGCACTTCCGCAACGTCTTGCCGGGCGTCTCGGCCGGTGCCGCAAATAATCCCCCTCTGCTGCATCAAACGGTCGAGTTCGGCTGCCTCTTGGCTGAGCTTGGGCATGGTGAGGTCTTGTTGCGAGTTCATGATGCCTCCAGTTGCTAGGGAGATAGTCGGCAGGAGCTTGAATCAAGCCGCGATTGCCGCTGCCACGGTCTGCGCCATGCGCCGGGCGTAATACTTTATGCCGGCCACGTTCCAATGGCGATCCGTACCGCCGCCGCCCAGGTAGACATCCGCGTTGCCGTCGCCGGTCGTTGCACCCACGCGGCCGGTGCCGAAAATCACTCCCTGGTCGCCTGTTTCATAGCTGGCCACGGGGATGTAGGTCGCGCCCAGCGAGAGCGCCTGCGTGCGCACCCATGACGTAACCGCCTGGTGGGTCGCGTCCTCTGTCCACATGCCGCCCAGAATGCCCGTGACGATGATTCTGGTTGTTGGGTGCTTGGACTTGGCGAGGCCGATGGCGTCGGTGACGCCCTGGCGAACTGCCGCCTCGGTCTGGTCCAAATCGTTGCCGCTGCCCCAGAGCCACACCACGTCGATGGTCGGGTCTGCCGCCTCTCGCGTCATGCGCCAGGCGTAATTGCCGGTGTTCGTGAACGTCTTGGCGAAGCCCGTACCACCTGCACACGACTGCACAGGCACGGCGAACCCCAGCACCCGAGAAATGACGGCGCCAACTCGCGCAATGGCATCGCTGCTGGTGGGCTCGGTTTCGCCCACGGCCGCGCGGCGCACGCCGAAGGAGTCGGCCACGATCTTGATGCGCGGACGCCGGCCTGGCTTCCAGATGGTTGCCGTTGGGCCGCAGCGCACTTCCCACAGCCGCACGCCGGCCGGCTGCTGGAACTCGATCACGCGGGGCTTGCGGCCACTGAAGACGAACCGGAACCACATTTCGCGGTTGTCGCCAGCCAGGGGCGCCGTGGTGGTGTAGTCCGATGACTGGGCAGTGACCCCATCGATAAGGAACTGTGCCACCGTGGCGGACTGGCCATAGAACATGATGGCGATGTCGGTGGCGTCAGTCACCAACTCGAACACCCCGTTCTCGAACAGGCGATCCGTTCCGCCGCTGGTGTACGCCTCGCTTTGTGCAGCCGTGCCGTACCACTGGGTATCGATGATCCCGCCAGGCACATTGAGCCATTTGGCCGTTTCCGCGTTCGACGTGCGGAAGTTGTAGCTCCGGGTCAGGGCCGCGCGCAAGGTGGCCGCCTCGGTGGCCACGTTGGCTGCCGTCACCGGCCCCGGCGTGACAGTCGCGGCTGCGGCGTCCACCGTGATGTCTGTGGCGCTCGGCAGGTACTGCACCAAGGACCGCATCCCACCCCCTTGCACCAGGGCTTGGACTGCTAGCGGTAGATTCGTTGTGTCCGTTTCATAGTCAAACGATGCGCTTGTCGTGTTTGTCAGAGACACCGCCGCGCCATCGGGGTAGCCCGTCCAACGCTTGCGGAACGGCGCAGGCCCCCACGCTTCAGAAACTGCCACACCACCCGTGGGCGTGATCGTCACCGATCCAAACCCACCACCCGTTGCCACTTCCAAGAATCCGTTGTTGGAAATCAGCAGCGATGTCGCCGAGCCCGCTTCAAGGGTAGTCATTGCATTACCTCTGCGCCCTGTTCGGGCATTGTTTCTGGCATTTCGCTCATTTCTGGCTGTTCCATGCCCTCTTCCATCTCGGGCGGCTCATAGGCTTCCGGCATCTCAGCAGGCAACGGCTCGGGCTGCGTCAACATGCTGTTGATAAGGTCGCCAACGATGACGCGGAGTTGTTCTTCGTTGGCGCCCGTGACTTTGAGCCGGTCTGTCTCTGCGCTGTAAGCCTTAATGTCCAGCTCACGTTTCTGCGCGTCGGACTCGACTTCTTTTTGCTGAAGCTGCGCGTCTTTCTCGTCGCACTCCCGCTGCGCGTCTTCAGCGTGTTGGATGGCTTCCTTTAACGCTGCTTTCATTTCTTCCATTTGCGCCTTGAGTGCGCCGGTCGTCTCTTTCTCGTCCGGCTGCAGGATGGCGCGCACTTCAGGCGGAGCAACTGCGGTCAGCACCTGGGCCAGCTTGTCAGCGTGTGGCACATCCAAACTTTGCGCCCACAACGGGGCCAGTGCGGGGGCCATCTGGGGATTGGCGCGGATCATTTCGGCAAACGCCGCTTGTGCTTGCTGGCGTTGCGTGGTGAAACTTGCCCCGACCACAACGCGCACGTCATAGGTGCCGCGTGATGGGTTGATGCTCAGGCCGTTTTCTGTTTCTTGAACGGCTTCCGGCTGGTTGGGATTGATCTGCACCATGCTTGGCGTGTTGTCAATCCCAAGCATCCGTTGTTGGCGCGAGGTGTCCAGTAGTCTGGCGCACATCTGCATGGTCAGCCGGCCGATCTGAGCCATGCCTGCAGCTAAGTGCGATTGAAAGTGAGCCGTGCTGGATTCGCCCTGAGATTTGCGCGCGTCAATCGCTACGCCGCTGCTTTCGTTGCTTGGGGCACCAAGGTTCGCCTGGTACATCCCGATGCTGGCTTGGATGTCCTGCAACGCTTGTTGTGCGTTTGCGATGTGGTTCTGCAGACTCACGGTGTTCTGCATGCGCTGCGGGGCAGCAATGGGGCCTTCTTCGTCGATGTCGTTGTAAGGCAGGAAAGCTCTGCTCTCAACGCCTGCTCGATCCCACAGCTTCTCGTAGCCCTTCACGGCCCGTGCGCTGGCAAGCCACGGAGCCTTGGGGGCTTGGCTCATGTAGGCCCGAATCTCGGACTGATGGTAGTTGTAGGCCAGCTGCGGTTCCCTTGCTCTCCGGGGAATGCCGCAGTATTTCATCCGGCCGTCAGACCAGCCCACGTACCCATACACCGGAACAATGCCGATGCCGTCAGCGGGATAGGGGGCTTTCTTGCCGTCTGGGGTTTGCGACTGCTGCAGGATGTCGGCGCCGCTGATCTTGCGCCACCATACTTGCTTGCGCTTGTCCTTGTATTCGCCAAGGAACTGCAGTTGTTCTCCGGCTTCAAGCGAAGCAACAAAATCAGTCTTGGTCAGCGATTCTCTCATCTGCGTTTCAGGACGGCCAAAAATCACCATATCAACGGTGGTTTCTTCGCAGTACCACTGTTCCGCGATTACGATGGATTCGCGCGTATCGGTGACGGTACGGGCTTCTTTGCCGTCAAACGATACTTTCTCCTTGCCGGGAAACTGCCGCTCAAACTCTGAATGACTCAAAGGAGACAGCAGGAAACCAAAGTTTGCATCTGAGCCGTCCAGCTCTACGGACCACGGGTCAAACACCACCCGCAGCGGGTCGCCCTCGCTGCTGATACGCGGCTCGCTGTAGTTCAGCGCGCGGTCGATGACCTCGGGCCGCAGAACTAGGTAACCGACACCCGCACGGGCTGCGGATGTCAGCGCGCGGGCGTAATGCTGCTGGGCGCGGCTGGCATATTCGATCTGGCGGAACACGCCATCCAGCTTTTCGGCCACGCGGATGTCGGCACCGGCGCCGACAGGAATGGCGTGGACTGCCGGGGGCCGCTGCTCGATCTGGCCCGCCACGTTGGACACATACTGCCCAATCTGATCCATGACCAAGCACGGCCGCGCCCCTCCCGGGTCGCGTTCTCGCTCTGCTCTTTCTTGGTCATCCCACTGCTTCGGGTTTGACGGATCGGAAAACGCTAGGTCTTCTTCAATCTGCGCGCGCTGCTCCCGCAGGGCATCAAGGCTTTCTGCGTAGAGTTTTGCTGCATCTGTGACGGCATCCATTCGGCGGGGATTCTACGCTGGCACATGGATGATGCAACGGAGGATTGGCTAGATTCTCGCCCCTTGCGCTGCTGATTTGCTGAAGTCGTATGTCTCGGCATTCCTGCGCCCGAGCGTATCGGCTCCGCGCCCAAGTAATCCAAGCGTATCCACTCCGTCATCGGGAGACCCGGCAGGAAACACCAAGCACTGCCGCTGCAGTTCAGGCGCCCACGCTGCACGCGGCCACCATAGTTTCCCCATGCCTGCAGTGGCGATGATACTTTGCGCCATCGTAGGCTTGTCTGCGATGCTTGGCAGATACTCAAGCCGGCAGTTGACCTCGCGCTCTGCCATTCTTGCGCGAAGCCTGCCTTCGGTCGCGCGGCGGATTGGTCCGGATTCGCAGAACCACGCAAGCGGCTTGTGCCTGACCATCATGTCAATTTGACGCTCTATCCAGATTTCCGGTCCAACCTGATCCCGCCACCAGTCCAGCAGGTACAGCGAGCCATCGGGTGCAATGCCGGCCGCGCCTTGCTCTGTCCAGTCCCCACCGCCCGGCGTTACCGCGTTGTCACTGGCGCAGATGATGCGCAGCCCGCCAGGTTTCACGTCATAGGTCGCCATGTCGTCCTTGCGGAACATGATGCCGTCTGCCGGGGCCGGAAGCTGCTGATACAGGCTTGACCATGTGCGGCGGTTGAGCCTGAACTGCGACCAATGCTTGGCATCGAACCATTCAGGCCAGAGCATATCGCCCATGCCGCGCTTCAACGGATCGGTCAGCGTTTGACACTCCGCTTGCAGGCACAGCACGCGCCAGGTGTTGCCGTCCCTGCATTCAATGTCGCCCGACTGGCCAGCCCAACTTGCCGGCAGGATTCGCCCGCAGGGGTCGTCCTCGTGCCATCGGGTGTTGATGATAACCACCCAGCCGCCCGGAATCAGGCGAGTCAAAAGGTCGTCTTCGTACGCCTCAAACGTGCGATCCCGGATCGTCTGGCTGTCGGCCTGCTCGCGCCCTTTGATGGGGTCGTCAATCACGATGCCGTGCGCTCTGTTGCCCGTGACGCCGCCCATGATGCCGCAAGCGATGTATTCCGACCCGTTTGTAAGCCCAAACTCATCCGCTGCGCGTGAGTCCGCTTCTAGCTGCGCTTGGATGATTTCCACGCACTCAGAAGACCGCAGAAGCTGCCGCGTTCTTCGCCCCTGTCTGCGTGCCAATTCGTCGCCATAGCTTGCCAGGATGACGCGCCGCTCAGGCTTGCTGCCGAGATACCAAGAGGGCGCAACGACACTAGCATAGGTGCTTTTTGCACTACCGGGCGGCGCCATAATCATAAGCCTGCCGTGCGGGGTTTCCATACACCGCTGCATTTCCCGAAGAATCAGTTTGTGGTGCTCTGCCTGCTGCGTTTCAATCAGCGGGATTCTCGCCCCATCTTCTGCGTCGGATATTGGCGATCCAGGAACGGGAACTCTACGCGCAAACTCCGACAGGTCGCGTCGCGCCAGCTCTAGCGACAACTCCCGCGCTAGGCCTTGCTTTGTTGTCACTTGGTGAGCTTATCCAGCGCCGCGCGAATCTCAATCAAACTCATGTCTGCAAGTGGGCGGGCTGTTTTGATTGCAGGCAAATCATCTGCGCCACCAACCGCCAGTTTGTCGCCGTATATCTTCGGCAACCATTTGCCAATCAATCGCATGCGGGTTTCAATGCGCAGCTTTGACCGCTGGACATGCTCGCCATCCACCTTGACGCCGATTATTTGGCCGTCTTGGTCTTTGATTGGCTCCCAATCTCGCGTGTCGTCGTCCGCAATTTGCAAGCACTGTTGCGCCATTGCGTGACAGCCAATTTCCCGCGCGCGCGTGGAATTTGCCGCGTGTTCGGGTATGTCTTGTTCCCACCTGACTGCAGCGGAGTAAGAAATACCCATCGCCTCGCAGATTGACAGCAGCGAATGGCCTTCCGCCAGTGCGGCGCAGATTGTCTCGCCGTCTTCCTTGTTGTAGGTGCTGGCTTGTGCCACGGTTACGCCTTCCCCCATCTTTTGCGCGCTGGCCCTTGCGGTGCTCTTGGCTGCGGCTTTGCTTGCTTTGGCAGGACGGCTGGGATTGAGCCGATGATTGCCGGCAGCGTTTCCCCGTCTGGGGTTGCTTGCGCTGTCCACACTGCATCCTGTAGCGCCACGCTGCGCCGACCATCGCCACGATGACCGTTTAACACGAGCCAGCCGTCTTTGTCATAGCCAACGCCTGCGACGGTGAATTTATCGCCGGGCCTCAGTGTTTCCGACATCAGCTAGCCTCCATCTTCACAACCCGCAGCAACTGCGGCCCAGCGCCATACTCGCACCGCTGCGATCCATTGTGACGCTGCAGCCATCCAGAATCAACCGCGCGCCGTAGTGCGGTCGTCACATTTTCTCGGCACTTAAATCTGAACCGCGTGGCTATCTCTGCGGCGGTCAGGCGTGCGTCTGGTTTGCTAGCGCAGTAGAGCATCACGCGGAGTTGAAGGCTGCCAAGTTTCATGCGTCACCCATGAAGCCGAAAGCCGGACCTAAGCCCGGCTCCCTGCCGAATCCTGCACATCTCGCGTTGATGCGCCCCATCGTTCCGTCGTGGCCAGGGTGGATTCTTTGTGCACGAGAATGGATTATACATTACGCCATCCCTGCTTTTGTTGCAAGCACAATCAATTCCACGCGCGACAGCCCCAATCTTTGCCCGGCTCTACTGAGATTGCTCTTGGCACTCTGCGCGCTCAGGCCCATGCGGTCGCCTATTTCGTCCAAATCAAACCCTTTTACCAGCAGGGTTAAAGCCTCGCGTTCTCTTGCTCCCAGGCGCTCGATGTCGGCTGCTGCGGCGTCACGCTCCGCCAGCAGTCTCAGGGCTAGGTCGATTCTGTCCAAGCTCATGTGCGTTTTCTCACGGTTAGGGTTTGCACCTACGTTTTATGCTTGCATGATGCCTCGATGTTGCGTACATTACTGCTCATGGGTTCTGCATGTCGCGGGGCCAAACAAGGGGAACCAAAATGACCACCTACCGCGTTGAAGCCGTCCGCATTAAGGATTTCCCTGGCTACGCCGCCGGAACTGTCGGCGCCGTGTATTGCGCCAAGTGCGAATGCGCGTCGGAAGCCGCCGCTTTTGCCTATGTGGCCGACGCGCTGGGCTACGACTCGGCCGCCGAACTGCTGGCTGATCTGGCCGCAGCAGATCGCCCCACCACCCTGCGCGCCGTCGCCATCTGAGGACACTGCGCCATGTTCACGACCGACAATACCAGCGGTTTCAGCCAAGCCGATTGCGACCTGATGAACCGTGCCGTGCGCCTGCTGATCCAGGACGGGATTGATGAGAAAAACGCCTGCGACATCGTGAACAACAACTGGTGCGAGGACGGCAACACCGTCGCCAGCCTGGCCACCGTGCGGACGCCGCATCTGCGGATGCCCGGGCAGTGACCGGCCGACAATCTCCCCTAACAGCGCGCGGCGTGGCGTTGCTGCGCGAACGCCTGGCAGCCGGAAAGCACCCTGACCTAAGCGGGGTAGCAGCGCTGCTTGGTATAGCGCCATCCACGCTGACACGGGCGTGCGCTGCTGCTGATCCGCCCGTAGTGCTACCCAGGGGGAGGCCGTGGCCGAGCCGGTTTGCGCGCTGATGTTCACGCTGCTTCCTTCAGTTGCTTGGCCTTGGCTGCGTAAGTTTTGCGCAGCGCAATGATGTCTTCCCGGCTCAGCTTGTCAGGGCTGGCAGGGCCTTCCAATCTCTCAACCTCTGCAAGTCCTATCCTTCGGACTAGCTCTGCCCTGTAGTGGATCAGGTTCCCGCTTAGGTGGGTGTTACAGGGCTGGCATTGTTTGTGGATGTTGGCCTCGTCAAATCTTAGGTCTGGGCGCGCTCCCGTGCTTTGAAAATGTCCCGCGTGCCATTGGCCTTCGTGCCATCTTCCGCAGCTCACGCAGGGCTTGTCAGCGTCCCGCAGGCGAATCCATGCGTTCACGGCTGTCTGTGCCTCGCGGATCAGCGTTGCCCGGCTCTTGAGTGCGGCCAGCTTGGCGCGGTCCTGTTTCTTCTCCGCCGCCTTTTCCTTGGCTTTGGCCTTCGCCCGCTTGTCTTGCACGGCTTGGAGCGCAGCCACTGCGCAGGCTTCCGCACGGCAATGGGTCTGGAACGATGCGGCAGGCGCAAAGCCTTGCCGGCAGTGCTTGCAGCGTTTCAGCCGGACACGGAGCGTTGCCGTGGTGCTGGCGCGTAGAGGGGCCTTGCGGGTCAGCATGGCACAGCACCCCCGTAATACCGCATTGGCAAGCGCTCGCACAGCACCCGGGCCACGTCTTGCGGCGGTTTGACCCACGCCCATCCGGGCGGAATAACGCAGACTCGCAGGGTGTCGGGTGTGCTGCCGTCAACCTCAATAGCCAAGTGGCCTCCGGGGAGTTGCCATTTGTCGCCAGCGCTCATACCGTCGCATCCTCAAGCGCCACGCCACGGTCAGCGGCAACACTTTCGACAAAAGACAAAAACTCTGCAAACTCCCGCTTTCCCATCTTGCTTGTCCGCATGCCCAGCATGACCATCCCGCCACTCAAGCCCATTGCCACGCGCTGCGATTCCTGGCGGTAGGCAGCGGTCAGCAGGTCTTTCCATTCTTCCGGCTCTAGTTTGACCATTGATCCGTTCACGGGCCACACAAGCTGTTCAGCAAAAGCCGTCAACCAAACCCACAGCAGCGCGTTTTGAGCGCCGTTTCTGGACGGCTCTCGCACCTCGCACACGTAACCATTCGGAGCCTCTGCAACAGCCTGGGCTGCACGCTTGCGCGCCTCCACGTGGACTAGGCCAAATACGCGCTTGCTCATCACGCTTGCTTTGCTTGCCCCGCCTCAAACGCCACCACAGCCCGCGTCCTTACAGCCCACGCTGACGTGCGGGGCGTGTAGCCGTCCCACCACCCCACACCGTAAGCGCCCATGGGCTCGTTGGGTTTCTCTCGAAGCTGGCCCGCTTGTCGGTCCCGCCATGATGCACGCTCGCCCTCGGCAAAGGCTTTTTCGTACAAGCTCATCCTACCGCCCTCAGTGATGCTGTGCCACCTACCCTGCGCGCCGCTGCCAGGGCTGCTCTCTGCTCCTCGGTCATACCAGGCTTGGGAGCCGATTGCGCCGCCAAAAATGCCGCTGTCTTCTCCGCGGCGTCGCTGGCAACCGTCACGGGGTCTTTTCGCTCCCCCTTCAGCCGCTGGCATGTAGCTTTCAGGTATTCCCTGGCATCAGCGGGCTGTACGCTGACAGCGGCTGCAACAGCCTGCTGCACAGTCAGCAGCGTGTAATCCTGCACAAGTTTCCCCATGAACGTCCTGCATTGCGACTTCGGACAGCCGCCAGCCTCCAAAACGGAGACAGCCGCTTGCCAGAGGTCCGACTTTGCCATGTCCTCTGCCGACTTCGGCGGCTTGTTTGGCTTTGCGTCAGCAACCGGAGCCGACGCGGCAGCGGCGTCTGTAGCTTTAGCTACAGAATCTTCTGGTGTTGGTGTTGGTGTTGGTGTTGGTAGCTCAACATGCGTTGAGCGTTCGTTGAGCGTTCGTTGAGCGTTCGCTTGACGCGCATTCACTGATGCGTGAGCGGACGCTTTAGCCTTCGCTTGTTTATCCTGCATCTTTGCAATTTCGGCTTCACAGCGCGCATGGCTCCAACCGCAGCCATCGGTATGCGTAAAAAACTCGCGCAGCACGGCCTCAACCTCTGCCACGTTCGCGCGCATGCGAATCAGGCGGGCAACTTCTGCCGGCTCATGAGGCAACGAGCACTCGCGCAAGTAGTACAGGTCGAGCATGCGCCGATAAGCAAGGTCTTCCATCGGCTCCAGGTGTGCCGTATGGGCTGCGTAATCGCCAACATGGAAAGGAAAGTAGTTCACATGGCGCCAAAAACAAAAAGGCCACTAGCTGCTGCGTTCTGTGCTTGGCGGCGTTGAGGGGTTTCCCCCCCACAGAACGCATGAGCTAGTGGCCTCATGACTGCATCCTTCGCCGCCAAGCAATGGATGTTTGCATCATAGCGTGCTACCGCACAGATGCGCAAGGGGTTTCACGGTTGTTGCCCCGGGTGTGGCGGGGCAGGGGCATCCAGCGCTTCGGCGGCCATCATCTGAAACCCCTTTGTCGTCATGTCGGCTTCTGCAATCTCATGCAGGGCCTCGCGCAGCCTATCAATCTCTGCCGCCAGAACAAGCGTCGTGCGCTCATCTCCTCCCGGCTTCACATAGCCGCCGGCAATCGCACTGCGCAGCGCGGTCACAGATACCCACATTTCGGCAAAGTCAGTCGTCTCGTTCATGCTCTTTCCGTCGGTGCCACCCACGGCAGCACCGCCCCAACCCGCGCAAGCGGCACCGCTGCCGCGTTGCTGCGCCCCTTTGTCGCCTGGTGCTGGCTTGTGCGGTGGCCGTTGTTGTTGCGGACGCCTTTGATGTGCGATCCGAGGGGGTAGAGCTTCGGGCCGGTCATCGGCACACCCCCAGCTGAACCAGCAGGCCAGCCAACACCAGCAGAACGCAAGACGCGCAACCAAGAAGAAATCCGGCAACCCAGCGCATGGTGGATTGCAGTTGCTCCGGCGGCTCATCAAAAAAACTTGGCATGTCATGCTCCTTTTTTAGCGGCTTCGATGTGCGGCAAAAACTTGCGCACCGTGTCAATGCCAGGGTTTGCCGTTTCCCCTTGCTTGATCTTGTAAACCGTGGTCGCCGGCACGCCGGATAGCTCTTGCAACTTGTCTAGCTGCCTGAGCGTCAGGGGCGCCAGTGCTTGACGCACAGCTTCCATTGTGGGAAGTGGTTTGATGTTCATGTGCTGGACATTACCGGATGTGGGGCTTGGCGTCAACCGGAATTGGTTAGGGTTTGTCCTAACCAAAAGCGGTTGACAGCCTCACCGAATCCGGGCACAGTCTCTACATCGCAGCAACACACCGACCGGACAGCAACATGCCCAAGCCCCTGGAAACCACAGTCACCGTTGATGGCGTCGCGTTCACAGTTCGCTATGACAGCGACGAAGATGCTATCCCCACGCACTACGCCACAGAATTGCAATGGCGCGACGGCTGGGTTGACCCGCGCGACATCCTGCGCCCTGCGCTGTGCGACTGCATCGACTGGGCCGTCACCCGGCAGTCTGAAGCGCAATACGCCGACGATGTTGCGGACGCGGCTATCGAGCGCGCCGACTTCCTGGCTGCTGCTCAAGTTGAGCGCTACCAGTCGGAGGTAGCATGAAAGCCACACATCACTGGGGGCCTAGCCCCTGGCCTTTCCCGGCCCTGACGCCGATGCAAACACGCGCCAACGAACAGGCATTGCAAGCCTTGCGCGAGCGTGAAGCAGCCGCACGTCGGGCGCGTTTGCATGCCATGCTGGATGAAATCGTCAGGAGCAAGCAATGAACCGCCGCATTCGGGACATGACCGACGAAGAATTCGACGGTCACCTGGATGCTATCAATCGTCACGGGCACATGGCAGACTTCGTGATTGCCGTCCTGCTGGTGGCAGTGGTGGCGTGGCTGGTGATTCTGACCCGCGTGAGCGCGACATGAGCCGCGCCCGTACATTTTTGCTGATGTATCGCCTGCTGCGCGGTCACTTGCCAATGCACCAAGCGCTGTTCCAAGCATGGAAAACGACCGTCCAACGCCCGCCGTTTTGAGGTTTACATGAGCGACAAATTGCAACTTCTGCGCACCCCCTTTCCTGCGCACCAAATCAGCAAGCTACCCAAGCCGTACAAAAAAGACTCACCTAAGGGCAACTGTCCAGAGTGCGGTGGCTATCACGGGCTGCCGGCCATGCACCTTGATTACGTGGGCCACGCAGCTTTAACGGATCGACTGCTGGACACCGACCCCACTTGGACATGGGCGCCGGTGGCCTTTGACGGGGATGGCTTGCCCAAGCTGGACAGCAATGGGGGCTTGTGGATTCGCCTTACCATCTGCGGGGTTACGCGCATGGGCTACGGGGACGCTGAAGGCAAGACCGGCCCAGCCGCCATGAAGGAGCGCATTGGGGATGCTCTGCGCAATGCCGCCATGCGCTTCGGTGCGGCGCTGGACTTGTGGCACAAAGGAGATTTGCATGCCGACGAGCCACGCACAGACAGCCCGGATCGTGCGCAATGGCTGGCCGCGTGGCTGGAGGCAATCCAGTTTTCGCCGACCGTGGGCGAGTGCAAGCGATTGACACACGAAGCCATTGAAGAAGCCCGCGCTGAAAACGACGGCGATGCTGAAAGCCAATTTCTTGCAGCACAAGCAACCAAGATGGCGAAAGTCCAGAAAGTGACAACATGACCGCCCTTTTTCACATTGCAGCCGAATACCGCACCCAGCTTGCCGAACTGGCAGACGTAGACATGCCCGTCGAAGTGGTGCGCGACACCATAGAAAGCCTACAGGGGGACTTGCACGACAAGTTGCGCGCAGTCATCGCGTATGGCTTGGAACTTGACATTTTGGCCGGTGGCGCCAAGGATGCAGCAAAGCGCATGGCCGACCGCGCAAAAACGTTGGACAGCCGTGCAGAGGCTTTGCGGGAATACGCACTCACACACATGCAGACGACGGGAACAACAGAGATTGCAACCGACGAATGGGCGGCAAAGATAGCAAAGAAGCCGCCAGCCGTACAGATTGCAGACGGCGCCGTAATTCCTGCGCAATACATGCGTCAAAAGCCTGCGCCAGAGCCAGAACCGGACAAAGCGCTTCTGAAGACCGCAATTCAAGGCGGTGCAGACATCCCGGGCGTGACGCTGGCGCAAGGTTGGAGGCTGGCGATTAAATGAAAGGCCAATACGCAATGCCCGAAGCAAAGCTGCAACAAGTTTTGTCGCTGGTGCTGGGTTCAGGTATGGCCGGCATACGCTTAATTGATGTGTGCGCAGCTACTGGGCTGACAGTGCATCATGCCCAGGCATACATGCGCGTTCTTGCTGGACGCGGGCTCTCCGAAATGACCAAAGGCCCCAATAACCGCTACGGGCCTGTCGGTATCTATGCTGTTTTCTCTGAGCAACGGAAAGAGCGGAAGCGTAAGCGAGCCCGAGAACGCAAGCGCATAAAAACGGCAACAAGCCCAAAATTGCCAAAGCCAGCAAAAGCGCAAACCGTTGAACCGCGCAATTATTCATGGCGTCGGCCGGTGCAAATTGCCAGCATTTGGCACTACGCAAACAATCCGATCAATTTCCCATTGGGGACAAGAGCATGACCACCAACACAACAAGCGCACTGCCTGCGCCCACGGATGCCGAGCGCACTGCGTTTGAGCGCACTATCAGTGGCCCGCCCTACGAGCGCAACACCGAGCGCTGGCCCGACGACCACACCAGCGCATGGCCGGGGAACTACAAGGACTATCCGGTCGATCTGGCATGGGCGCTGTGGCAAGAGCGCGCAGCCCTGGCAGCAAGCCCGCCCGCAGAGATTGCCCGCCTGCAATCCATCTGCGTGAACGCACACGACCGGCTGCTGCGCGCGGACAGTGACCAGGAATTACTGGCACTGCTGGCGACAGCATGGGAAGGCAGCGCGAGGCCTGAAGCCCCGCCACCTGTTGGCACGCCTGGCAGCTTATTTGGGGCTTAACGTTGCAATTAAGCGGAGACCAACGGCGTGACCATGTACGAAGAAGCCACCAAAGCTGATGCCGTTGGGCCTCCGCTTGAATTGCGGGGTTAGGCATCACTACAACGATAGGACGAATATGAGCAACAGTGACTATTGGAAAGATTGCATCGCCGAAGCCGCAGACGAGTGCGGCCTGAAGCTGACGCCAGAGCAGCTTGACTGCTTGGCTGGCGGCGCAGAAGGCGGGCATGAGCACTACGGCATGGCGTTTTACTCGCCGCCGCGGAGCGACCGCATAGGCGAAATCGAGCGCGAGGCCGCCGACAAGTTGAAGCGCTTGCAAGCCGAGTATGACAAGTACCAGCGCAACGCAGAGACAGCGATCAAGCAGGCGCTGCGCGTACACCGCGACGACCCGGTGACCATTGGCGAGCGTGGTGAAGTTCTGCGCCACGGCGGCCGCACGGTGCGTATTCAGTGATGCCTAACGTTCGAGCTAAGGGGCCGCCGTCAGGCGGTCCCGCTTGAGCGAGGGGTTAGGCGCGTGGTTGATAAACGAGGGGAAGCAAGCATGAGCAAGAAACACAAAGCCGCCATTGAGGCGCAGCAGTACACGCCAAGGTTGATCGCTGGCGTGTGCGGAAACTGCGCGCACCGCGTGGCGACGATGACGCTGCCAGCCTGGATTCAGAAGCAACCCGGCGTGTGGGACGTTGAAAAGTACGGCGTTCAAGCCAACCGCTGCGGCATTGGCGGCTTCCCAGTGAAGAAGCTGGGTAGCTGCTGCGAGCATGCCTTTGCTAGCGTGCCGGTAAGCGCCTTACGTTGCAATTAAGCCGCCGGTACGCCGGTCGGCTTGAATTGCGGGGTTAGGCATCACTGTTGACGAACAACGAAAGGACGATATGAGCCACGACAATTTCCAGCCGCCTGACGGCCTGAACACCGAAGAAGCCGCTGAACTGGCGAACGTGCTGCCCCCGACGCTGGAGGAAGCCTACGCCGAAGGCCGCGCCGATGAGCGCGAGGAACTGGTGAAGGAGCGCGACATTGCCATTGCCATGCTGGCCGCGTGGTGCGTGGCCGTGGACGAGAACGGCACTGGCTGGGATGACTGGGACGAGCACTACAAGGATGCCGCATACCGGCCTGGCCCGCTGCGCGAACTGCTGGACGCGGCCATTGCAGCGGAACGTGCTTAGCGGGTTTTGTGATGCCTAACGTGGAGGTAAGCAGGTGACAACGGCGCTACAGACTGACCCGGAGCGTGACGGCGTGGCCGCCGTTGGCGCTCTGCTTGACCGAAAGGTTAGGCGCGGCGTGCACGGCGGCAGGCTTGGAAAGCCGCCAAAAACACAGGCGAAGATTCTGCTGACTTTGGCAGAGTTCCGGGCACCCATGAAGACGGCCGAGGTGGCTGTTGTGCTTGATGTGTCGGTGACCTCCGTTGACCAAGCGATGCGCAAGCTGCTGGATGCTGGAATTGTTGAAAAATGCGGGTACGCGCGATACAGGATTGCAGCGCCTAACGTTCGAGCTAAGCCGGCCCGCCGTGCGGGCTCGGCTTGAGCGAGTAGTTAGGGCTGTTGTTGGAGAAACGCGATGAACTGTGAAGAGTGCAAGAAGCGTGGCAAGACCTGGCCCGGCGACGACCCAACGTGCGCCTTTAAGCGGGGCGCGTTCCACGCCGAAAACTGGAACTGCGCCAGCGTGAACGCACTGCGCGATCTGGTGTACGAAGGCCAAAGCCCGATGCCGAGCGGCGTGGATTACCGATATTGCGAAGATCAGAAGTACGCGACGGTGCAAGTTGACAACGTTGAAGGCGCAGGCGGCGCGCTGGCGTTATGGGTGACTTGGTACAAGAGCCGGGGCCGAACTGAAGGCGCGTGGTTGCTGTTCAGCGACCAACCGCCACGCCCGCCGACAGAGGATGAATTGATGGCGGTGGTGCGCCACTACAGCCCTAACGCAGAGTCGGCCTGCAGACCCGGCTTGCCGGGGCTGTCAGGTCGGACGACGGGTTAGGCCCGTTGTAACCGGAGCGAGCAGATGATTGAACTGACACCGATAGAGAACCGGCCCGGCCTGTCGCTGGTGACGGCACAGCACATAGACGACGCGCTGGCGCTGTTGCTTGCGAACCCAGGCCGGATAACGCTTACCTTCTTGCAGCGGAATCTGCGGATTGGCTACAACCAAGCGGCGCGGATTCTGGAGCACTTTGAGCGGCAGGGGGTCATCACTCCGCTACGCCAGAACGGCACGCGCGAGTTTGTGTACCCGCCGATTGAAGGGCCTAACGTTTGAGCTAACCTGACCAAAGGGGCAGCAGATGAAGCATGAACACAAGACGGCGGCGCCTGCCCATTTGGGTCAGGTTGAGCGAGGGGTTAGGCGCGGCGGTGGATGGCTGCGCGAATGCTGGATTGCTGCAACTCGCGGTCACTGGACTTGGCACTGGGGCGACTGGCCCGGCCGCGGCCCGAAGCGCTGGCGGCTCGTGACGACCTACGCTCAGGGCTGGTGCATGGTGTACCTGCACATGGGGCCGCTTGTGATCGGCGTGGACTACTGAGCGCCTAACGTTTGAGCTAACCGGACCGTTGCGGCGGGACGGCATTTGGGCTATGTGTTTAGCCCAAATGGCGGCACGCCGCAATGGGTCCGGTTGAGCGAATGGTTATGCAGCATTGGTGAAAGGTGAACATATGCCGATACGACCGGAAAACAAAGCGCGCTACCCGAAGGACTGGAAGCGCATTGCTGACGCGATTCGCGAGCGAGCGCACCAACTGTGTGAAGGTTCGCCGGCATACCCGGACTGCCGAGCAGCCAATGGCACGCTGCACCCGGTGACCGGATCGCGGGTTGTGCTGACTGTGGCGCATCTGGACCACACGCCTGAGAACTGCGACGCGCACAACCTCAAGGCGATGTGCCAGCGGTGCCACCTGACCTATGACGCCGAGCACCACAAGCGCACCGCCTACGCCACCCGCAAAGCTGCGGCGATGACGGCGGACCTGTTTTGATGCTGCATAACGTTCAAATTGACTTTGAGACAACGCGATGACCACGAAACCAACCGAAGCGCACGACGCTACGCCCGCCAACACGCCGTTGGCTCTCAAGTCGAATTTGGGGTTAGGCGTCAACGCCACGACCGGATGCAAATGCACGTTTACGCAGTACCTGTTGGGAGACGGTTGCAGCGCGTGCAACCCGGCCAAGGCGCTGGAGTACGCGCAACATACGATGGCCGATCTTCAGGCGCACCGTGACATGCTTGATCAGGCGTTGCGTGAGGCAATTGGCATCATTGAAGAGCTGTGTACGGCACACAAGCACCCCGAGCCGGAAGCATCCATGACACGCATGCAAAAGGCGCTGGACTTTGACGCCTAACGTTCGAGCTAAGCCGGACACAACAGCGGGAGAAGAAGCATGAATGACGACAAAGCTACCGACACGCCACAGCAGCCTGATCCGCTGTTGGGGCTCGGCTTGAGCGAGGGGTTAGGCCCCACGCGCGATGCCGTGCTGCGCGAACTGGACGACACGATAAACCAGACATGGGCCGGCAAGCGCAAACGCTGGGCTGCACTGGTGAGGGCGCAAGACGCAGAACTTCGCGTGCTAACCGATGCGCTGTTCAAAGCATGCGGCGATGACGCACAGATGGTGGCAGACCTGATTGATAGTCAGCGCGCCGGGTATGGGGCCTAACGGCCAGCATCAGCGGGCGCCGTAGGGGCTCCGCTGCATGCGGGGGTTGGGCGGCTGGCGAACGAAGGCACAGAATGAAGATTGCGGACGAACTGAAGCGGCAACTAGGCGTCATGGTGCTTGCACACATTCAGTCTGTGCACGGCACGCAAGCTGCTGCCGCCCGGCACTGGGGGATCACGCCGACGTTTGTGACCACAGTTACTAGCGGGCGAAGGGCACCCACCGACAGGATGATGAGGGAGGCTGGAATTGAGTTGTTCGCCGTGTTTGTGCAAGCCGTGCCAACACAAAAGATGCGGGCGCCGGGAAAGACGCCCAACGATTAGGTAAGCCGCCGAAGGTCGGCTTGACCGGGCTGTTAGGCTGGCTCAGAAGGGAAATAGGAATGAACTCAAGAGAACTTGCATTGCTTGAAAAAGCGTTTGACGCAGAGGTAAATGCCGCGCTTACAAAAGGCGTGCATCTGATGCAGACAAAATCGAAGTTAGCTGACAAATTGGTAAACGAAGGATTTCTTCGCAAAACGGAAATGCGCGTAGGGCATAGCCCGTGGCCTTGCACTGTATCTGGCTACGAACTGACGCACGCTGGCCGTCTTGCTTATTGCGCTCAATGCTGACGCCTAACGTTCGAGCTAACTTGCCGCCGTAGGCGGTCAAGTTGAGCGATGGGTTAGGCGGCGCTGTGGACAAACGAGGAAACGCATGAGTCACATAAAAGCAGGTGATTACTGGGCAGCGACAAACGAGGCCGAAGACTCGTGGTGGCTGTTTCTCATCGTGGCCCATGCCACGGCAAACCGCCGCCGCTATGTGCTGGCCGTGAAGTGCGACTGGAAGACGCGGGCGCCGCTGATTTCTGACGACTTCACAGATGCTTGGTGGTTTCTTGACCCGGACGGCGGCTGCGTCAACAAGGACGCAGAGTTTTTCTTGGCTGAAAAGCAGAGAGGCCACGGGCGCCGGTATTTGCGTCCGCCTAACGTTCGAGGTAACCGGGAGACCACCCATGACAAAGCCTGATAACGCCACCACACTTGCCGTGGGCTCTCCGGTTGACCGAGGGGTTAGGTTTCACTGGTGGCGCACCAACAAAGGATGAAGATGGCTGAGAAAGTAGTGATCGGGAACGCGGAACTGTGGCACGGGGACTGCCGCGAGGTGCTGCCGCTGCTGCCTGCACATGACTTGCTGCTGACGGACCCGCCCTACGGGATTGGCGCAGATGCTGCCGCGCACAAAGCGAGCGGCACTGTGGTGGGCCACGGGCACCGCCGTGTGGCTAAACGCATCTACGCGCAAACGACATGGGATGCCGACGTGCCGGCCGATTGGCTGATTGGCTTGATGCGTGCAAAGGCGCAGCATCAGATCATCTTCGGCGGCAACTACTACAGCTTGCCGCCGACGAGTTGCGTGCTGGTTTGGGACAAGAAGACCAACGGGAACTTCGCAGACTG
>Ga0181352_1000130_pt1 | contig 36028 bp, 48 predicted proteins | sample Fa13VDMLBSN_FD_130103 | JGI IMG/M metagenome (GOLD analysis project Ga0181352, IMG submission 130103) | Freshwater viral communities from Lake Michigan, USA - Fa13.VD.MLB.S.N | ecosystem: Environmental > Aquatic > Freshwater > Lake | place: USA: Michigan | collected 2013-09-23 | reverse complement strand
CGGTACGCGGCCTCCAGCGCGCGCGCCCACGGGTGCATCAGGTCGGTATCCGTGATGGTCCCGAACCAACCGCGCACGAGCGCGTGCCAGTCGCCGACAAATGCGTTCACGTCGCTCGGCGTCCACCAGGCGTAGGACAGCGCCGACCGCTCCCCTTCGGTGAACCCATCGTGTCCCGCGTGCGTGCGCTCCGAGTAGGGCGCGTCCACGATCAGCGCGTCGACCATCGCGCCCGCGCGCCGCAGCGCAGTCGCGAGCGTGGCGTGGTCGCACTGCGCCACGAGGTAGTGGTCGCCGGTCTCGATGTGCGCGACGCCGGCCGCTTCGAGCGCGAGTCGCGCGGGCTCGTGCCACGTCATCGCCGCTCCGCATCTCGCGCGAGGTCGCGCGCCACGCCTGCCGCGACGAGCGCGCCGCAGAGCAGGAGGAAGGCCGCACCGCACAGGTCGGGGATGGTCACAGCGCACCCAGGATCGCGAGCGCGCCCGCGACGGTCTCCGCAACGTCGCCGCCAAGCGGCCACCGCGGCGCAAGGTGCCCGCTCGCGTTGCCCACGAAGACGACGCTGGTGCAGATCCCCTGCGCGTATCCGACCTCGTGCGCGACGCCAGGAGACAGCCCGCCCGCCTCGCGGCACAGCGCGATCACGACGTCTGCCGTGTCGATCCCACGGGCGTTCCGATCCGCCGCCGCCGCGAGGATCGGCTCCGGGTGGTCGGTGTCGCTGGCGCACACGCCGCCGTCCGCGACCTTCTCCCACCATCGTCCGGTGATGACGTGGCCTGCCGCTTCGATCTGCGCCGCTGCCTCGCGCACGCGCGGAAGTTCCGCGCTCGGTCCTGCCAGGTAGACCATCATCGTTGCCCCCGCTTCGCGAGCCACTCGGCGCGCGCTTCCTCGAGCTTCTCGGCGCACGCATACGCCGCTTGCCCGTAGGCTTGCGAGAGAGCGGCCGTGTCGATGCGAGCGGCAACCGGCTGCTCCATGAGCACCCGAAACACCTCGCGCGCCGTGGCGTCGATGCGGTCGACTCGGGCGCGATCGCCGACGGTGTGCGCCTCGTCGATCTCGATCACGATGGCCTGCGCGGCCTGCGCCATGCGCTCGTTCAGGCGTGCCCTGTACGCCTGCGAGACGCTGCACGCGTCCTGCTCGGCGCGCTCAAGCGCCTCCATCGCGAGCCGCACGAGTTCGGCCTGCCACTCGGGACCGGTCACGACGCCACCCCGCTCGGGATGCGCGGTCCCTGCCCCTCGCCCGTGAGCAGCCACGACGCCGCGCAGCCGCACCGCTCCGCGATGCTCGTGATCGCCGACGCGCGCGGCTCGACGCGGCCAGCCTCCCACGACGCGATGGTGTCCGGCGTCACGTCGCACGCGACGCCGAGACGATGACGGGAGAGGCCCGCCGCCTTTCGTGCTTGCTCGATCCGATGTCCGATGGTCATGGGCCGAGTGCTAGCAGAGTCGGCCGACTCGCGCCAGCGGATTCTTTTCGACCGACCGCGCTTGACATAGCGGGGCGGGTGGTCCAGCATAGGCGCCGAGGTGAGACGATGACCGAAGAGACGATCACGATCGATAAGCTGGCCGAGGTGCTCGTGCGCTGCGAGGCGCGCGACCTTCAGGTGTTGCTGCCGAGGCGCGCAGATGGCCCGTGGGGCCCCGCAACGCCGCTGTGGAACGTGAGCGCGGTCCGAGACGGCGTTCTCTACATGGAGCGCGCGGAGACGCTGGCCGCGGCGTGCGTGGCGCTGTGCGCGAAGCTCGAGGAGGCCGCGTCGTGAACGAAAAGACGCCGTGGACGCCGCACCGCAACGGGCGCGCTCGGTACTGCTACGACGACGCGGGAGACGTGGTGCCGCTTGACGACGGGCCGCGCGAAGAGCCGCTGTACGGGTGGGATGAAGACGACGAGGACGACGATGGATGACCTCGATCTCGCAATGCTCGACGTGTCCGCGTGGCAGTCCGCGCCGCCGCTCGAGCCCGAGTCGCTCACGACGTGGCGTGACGTGCCGTCGCCGACGCTCGTAGAGGACCACGCCGCGCCATGGGTGGACACGGGCGCATCGTCCGACGACCGCGCGCAGTGGCTCGAGGCTCGCCGCTCTGGCATCGGCGCGAGCGAGGCTGCGGCCGTCATGGGCGAGGACCATCGCGCCGACGCGGGCACCGTCTACGCCCGCAAGGTGCGCCCGTCGCGCGAGGATCAGGCCGAGTGGATGGAGTGGGGCCACCGGCTCGAGCCCGTCATCGTCGAGGCGTACGCGTCGCCGCGCTACGCGAACCGCATCGCGCACCGCGACGGGCGCTTGCTGCGCTCGCTCGTGCACCCATGGGCGATCTGCACTCTCGACGCGTGGACATATCCAGGCGGCACATCCGGCGCGGCGATCCCGCTTGAGGTCAAGACCGACTCCGATCGCTACGGGTACCAGTGGGATGACGGTCCGCCGCCCGCGTACGTGTGGCAGCTGCAACATCAGATGCTCGTCACTGGCGCGGCGCGCGCGTCGATCGTGTGCCTGCTCGGGGGCTCGCGCCTCGTGTGGTGCGACGTCAATCGCGACGAGGCCGCGATCCGTCGCCTCGTGCGAGCCGGCGCGGATCTGTGGGATCGTGTCCAGCGGTTCGACCCGCCGCCGACGCGCGACCACGACGCGCTCGCGTCGATCTTCCCTCGCGAGGAGGACCGCGAGATCGAGCTCAGCGGCGTCGAGTGGACCGCACTCGACGTGCACCGCTGCGAGGCGTCAGTCGTGGCGCAGTGCGCGCGTCAGGAGAAGGAAGACCTCGACGCGCGGATCAAGCGCGCGATGGGCTCGGCCGCGAGGGCGCGGCTCGACGATGGCACGGTGTACAGCTGGACGACCCAGCGCGACGGGCGCCGCGTGCTGCGGCGGAAGGAAGAGGAGATCCGATGACGACGACGAAGAGCAACGGCGAGATCGTGAAGGGCAACGCGCCGGAGAAGAGCGACTGCTTCGCGCTGCTGAAGCGCAGCGAGGCCGCGATCAAGCAGGCTCTGCCCACGCACGTGAAGCCCGACCGCTTCGCTCGCGTCGCGCTTACGGCGCTGCGTGGCAACCGCGACCTGCAGGCATGCGACCCACTCTCGTTCATGGCGTGCTTGCTTCAGAGCGCGCAGCTGGGCTTGGAGCCCAACACGACGCTCCAACACGCGTTCCTCATCCCGCGCGGCGGGCAGTGCACGCTCCAGATCGGATATCAGGGCATGCTCGACCTCGCGCGCCGCTCGGGCATGGTGCGCAGCATCACCGCTCACGTCGTGTACGCGGCCGACCACTTCGTCTACACGCTCGGCGACGACGAGAAGATCGAGCACGTGCCAGCGATGTCCGCCGACCCTGGCGAGGTGCGATACGCGTACGCGATCGCGACGCTCGACGACGGCAGCAAGATCCGCCGCGTCGTGACGCGCCGCGAGATCGACGCCGCGCGCAAGATGGGCGCGGGGAAGGGCCCGTGGTCGTCGCACTTCGATGAGATGGCGCGCAAAACGGCGATCCGTCGCCTCTACAAGCTCCTCCCGAAGAGCGCCGAGATGGCCGCGGCCTCGCAGATCGAGGATGCCGACGAGCGCGGGATCGCGACGACGCGCGCGATCACGAACGACGTGCGCGAGATCCTCGAGGGCTCGGCCGGCCTCTCGCTTCCCGCGCCGACGTACGACGTCGAGACGGGCGAGGTCGTCGAGGCCCCGGAGACTGCGCCCGCATGACGCGGGCTCGACGTCGCGGCGCGCGGGCACCGGGCCCGATCCTTACAGCGCGCCGCGACGCCGGACCTATCGTCCGCGCGCTGCGCTCGACAGCACCGCAGCCACGACCCTCCACGGCACCACGGCACCGGGCGATCCGGTGAGCCACGGGAGGCGAGCGGCACGGCGTCGAGCTCAGCGCGGGCACGAGCGGAGGTGAGACGATGACGAGCGAAGAACTGGCAGACATCCGCGCCTACGTCGCACAGCGCGCGGCAGCGCGAGCGCGAGGCGAGCACATCGACAGCGACGAGCGGCGCGAGGCTGCGCTGCTCGAGGCGCTCGACGAGGCGACGCGGCAGGCCACGAAGGCACGCGTCGGCTACGAAGCGGCGGTGCGCGATCTGCTCGCCGAGATCGACCGCGTGCTCGACGTGGAGCGCGTGCTCGAGGACGTCGGCTGTGACTGCGCGTGCGACCACACGAGGTTGCACGAGGCCCACGACGAGGACTGCGACGTGTGCGTGGTGTGCCGCGTCGCTGACGCGCTGTGGCCGGAGGTGCGACGATGACGACGCCCACGGAGCACGACCATCGCGCCGCGATCGCAGCGAACCTCGAACGCATCAAGCTGCCGACCTACGCGGACGCGGTGCGCGCGCTGCCCGTCATCCCGACATGCGGTGACTGCGGCTGGCAAACGTCGGCGCTGTCGCGGACAAAAGCCGTGATCCGCGTGTGCCGCAAGAGCAAGGCGCGTGAGGTCGACCTGTCGCTCGCACCGCCGTCGTGGTGCGAACTGCGAGGCAAGCGATGACGCTCGCAGATCGGATCGAGGCGATCGTGTTCGCGTTCGATGCTGGCGACTCGCGTCGCGACGAAGTGCGGGCACTCGCCGCGGAGGTGCGCGCGCTGCCCGTGCTGCGGACGTGCGGGGAGTGCCGGTGGTGCCATCCGTCCGAGGTGTGCACGCACCCGAAGGCGCACACTGAGCACGAGATCGACGGTTGCGCGTTGCCGCCGCCATCGTGGTGCCCGCTGCGCGGAGGCAAGCGATGACCGACCTATACGAAGCCCTCCGCGCCGCCATCGCGCCCGACGGCCGCGTGCGCCTGACGCTGCCGCTTCTCACGGCGATGCGCGAGGAGGCCGAGCGACGGGAGCGTGGCGAGTCGATCGAGGTGTTGCGCGAGCGAGCGGAGACCGCGGAGCGCGAGCTCGAAGGCGCGGAGCGAGAGGCCGACGAGCAGCGCGAGCGACGCAAGCGCGCCGAGGTCGAGCGAGACGCGGCGCACGCGCGAGCGGAGAAGGCGTCCGATGCTGGCGCGGCGCGCATGGAGCGCCAGCGAGACGTGCACTGCGAGCAGGAGAGCGACGTGGAAGAGCACTTGCCGGAATACGTCTGCGACGCGGAAGGCAACGAGGCCAACGTGCGCGAGCGCATCGAGTTTGCGGGCCGCGACCTGCGCGACCTCATCACGCATGCCCGCGCGTGCCTCGACCCCGAGATCGTCTCGCGCGACCCAGCACACGCGAGGCTGGCCGCGCTCCTCGAGCGCATCGAGGGCGAGTCGTGACCCGCCGCAAGGCGCAGCGTATCCGGCGCAAGGCGAACGCGTGGGCGCGAGAGGTGCGTCGCGACATGCTGCATCGCGGACCTGGCAAGCGCCGCGAGTGGACGACGGCCGAGCTGCGCCGATGGGCGCGCGGGTGGCCGTGGCCGCGCCGCATCGGCGGGCGTGGTATGACATGGTGACCGCTTGGCGCTCACACGTGAGGGTATCCCGTCGCCTCCATGAGCAGCCCGCACGCGTCGATCTTCGTCGTGCCCGGCATGTTTCCATGCTCGCAGACGCCACGGAACGCGCCGAGCTCGCGCGCGTTCATGCGGCGCAGCGGCGCGCACTTCTTCGGTAGGTCGTGGATGCGGCACACCGTCTCCACGAGCCACCGCCACGCCCCGATCTGCTCGTCGGTCGGCTTCACGCAGTCGACGCGCGCGCCGTCCCACGTCCTCGTGATAAACGGCCTGCCGATCGCTCCGAGCTTCGCGGCCTGGCGCAGCGTGCCCGGCCACATGACCTCGACGCTGACCCCGGTGAGGATCGCGGGACGGTGCCCGACGTCCACGCACCCGATCGCGTGATCGGCGTGCTGCCAGATGAGGCCGTCCGCCGAGATCGAGTGGTGCACGCTCACGTGCAGGTCGTCGCCTTCCTTGTTCTCGCGCGCGTTCATGTAGCGCACGAAGATCTCACCCGCGCTCGGCCCCTCGCGGTACGTGCCTCCGCTCCAGTGCCCGCGCACGGTGCGGATCGCGCGCATCTGCCGCGAGCGCGTGTCGTGCGTCGTGCCGTCCCACCACGCCGACGAGTCGCGGATCACGCGCTCTGTGCCGGGCACCACGGTGCCGTTGAAGACGATCCCGTGAGCGATGGTCATGCGCGATCCACGAAGACGAGGTTGCCCGCCACCGTCGAAGCCGTCGTCGCGCTCGCCTGGTAGCAGTGGAAGATCGCGGGGTCCTGCCACACGCAGATCCCAGGGTCGGCGCTCGGAAGCGTGGTGTTGCTGATCATCGCAGAGCCCGCGAGGTTCGGCGCCGACGACGGCGGGATGATGAGCGGGCGCGCGATGATGAGCGAGACCGCCCCGGTCACGAGCGACGTGCCGAGCGTGATTGACTGGATCGACCGCACGCCGCTGTCACCCGCCGCGAGCGAGAACCACACGAGCGTGCCTACCACGGCCGTCGCTGGGATCTGCGAGCCGCCGACCGCGACGAGCGTCGCCGTCTGTCCGGCCGTGCCGTTGCTGTTCGTGTAGCTGATCGTGGAGTTGGCGATCGCCGCGGCGTTCGTGGTCGCGGTCGTGACGAGCATTCCGATCCAGCATCCGCGCCCGTTCGTGGAGCCGTCGACCGACCGCGACGGGAGGGTCACGCTGTTGATCGTCTGCGCCGTCGTCGTCGTGACGACGATCCCGGAGTTGATCCACAGAAGATCGAAGAAGAGGTTTGCGTGCACGGTGCTCGAGACCGCGCTCGCATACGTCATGTGCCACTGACCGATCGGCGCCGACAGCCAGATCGATCCGGGCTCCGGCGTCGGAGGCGAGCCCGTCACCGCGCGCCCCGAGAGGCCAGGCGTGCCGACCGTGATCGCGCCTGGGACACCCGCATCCTTCGCGGTGCAGTACCAGTTTCCCGCCGCCTCGGCCGCCGTGCCGCTCTTGTAGAACGGGAGCGTGCACGACGATTCGGCGTTGCTCTCGATGCCGCGAGGAACTCCGTTCGCGCTCGTGATGAGCGGTGTCGGCTGATCCTGGCCCCATCGCAGCGTGTCGCCGTCGCGAAGAAGGCACGAGAGCACGACGTTATCCGTCGGGCCCGCGGTGCGAACGCTGAGCTGGATCGTCTGCGTCACACCCGCGTCGTTGCGAAGCCAGATCTCCGCGACTCGCTTCGCCGCACCGACCGCGCCGGGGTCGGCGATGAGCGTGACGTCACTGCCGGCGCTCGTACCCACGGCCTCGGCCGTGAGCGTGACGGCGCTGCCGGAGTCGCTGTAGCTGCTGGACCAGTAGACGATCCCGGATCCGGAGATCGCGAGCATGACGAGTGACGAGCCGTTGCCGATGATCACGAGAGCACCTCATCACGAGAGAGCGAGGACGCGCAGCTTGACCGCGCGGTCGTTGAGGCCGCTCGACGCGGGCGGCACGGCTTCCCAGCCGTTGACAGAGTCGTACGTGAGGACGTCGCCGTCCGTCGGGCTCGACGCGCTCGCGGCGATGACAACGCCGCGCAGGCCGACCACGGTTGCCGACGCGGCGCCGCTCCCAGGGCCCGCGAGAACGTCCACGTCGAGCTCCGTGATGCCGCCGCTCGGCGTGCCGCCCACGAGCGTTGCACCCACGCGCCGCGCGTACTCTCCATCGGCGATCGCGCCGACGACGAGCGTCGTGGGCCCCGACGTCTCGCGCAGGCCGCGCGCTTGCGTGACCGTGGGGTTCGGGTAGCTGCCTCCGAGATCGCCGCCTGCGGCGCCGCTGGGAGGGAGCGCCGTGGGGTAGGAGGGGATCGACACGCCCGGCGTGTGGTCGTGCGAGTCATTGACGACGCTCGGATTGGGGTACGTGCCCGAGAGGTCTCCGCCCGCGGCACCGCTCGGCGCGATGCTTGAGACGCCAACGATCGTAGCGCCGCTGCGTGCGAGCGCCTGCCCGTCGGCGACGGCGCCCATGGTGAGCGTCGTCGGCCCGCTGGTCTCACGGAGGCCGCGTGCCTGCACGACGGTGACCGCCTGCGAGCCGGAGCCTGGGCCCGCCGTGGCGTCGCCAGTGAGCTCCGTGATCCCCGCGCCGCCCGAGGGCGTGACCCATGCGGTGTCGTAGTCCGTGCCGCTGGCCTTCTCGAGCACCTGCCCAGTCGCGCCGCCAGCGGGCACGCCGACGCCCGGCGCGCCGGGCGCACCCTGCGGCCCAGTGGCGCCGCGGTCGAGGAAGAGCACTTGCGGGATCTCGGACACCTCGATCCACGCCTCGCCGGCCGTGGGCGTGATCGTCGTCGCGCTCGTCGGTGACGAGACGATGAAGCGGGTAGAGGTCCCGTCGAGTGTGATCCGCGTGTTGATCATGCGTGCGTGATGTCGAGGGAGACCTCGACGGCGAAGGTTCCGGTGCTTGAGATGACGCCGCCCGAGTCGTACTGCACATCGCAGAGGTACGTGCCTGCCGCGATGCTCGCCGTGGTCGCTGCCGCGATCGTCATCGTGTACCGGCCGGTCACGGTCGGGCTCTCAGTGATCGTCCACGTCGCGATCACGGCGCTGTCGGGCTCGGCGCGGATCTGCGACGTGATGGTGACCGACGACAGATCGACGGGTACGCCGCCGCTCAACGCGTCAGCGGTGACCGTCCACGTGTCGCCCCTTTTGAATCTGAGCGTCTGCACCGCTCACTCCTGCGCGGGCGTCTCGCCGCCGCTGCTCTCGCTGTACGCGCCGTGTCGTTCGCAGACGTTCGTGGTGGACCGCGCGGCCTCGCAGATGCCGACCGCGACAGGCTTCGCCACGCTGATCACGCCCGCGATCCCGGCCGCTGTCGGGCCACCGCATCCGACGACCGCGGGCGCGAGGACACACGCGAGCAGGACCGGCGCGGCCTTCTTCACCATCGCGGGCATGCTCGCGAGGATGGTCCCTACGACGGGCAGCATGACCACAAGGATCTCCTCGCGGTGCGGCTCGCTTGAGGTGAACCACACGAACACGCCGCCGAGCACGAGCACGATCAGCGCGCCGAGGGTGAGGGGCTGGATCTCCATCTTGCCGATCTTCATCGCTTGCGCTCCTGCGTCGGGGTGACGCTCTGGATGATCTGGTACAGGTCGCGGATCTCGATCCGCATCGCATCTGAACGACGCTCGCACTCTTCGAGCTCGCGCCGCGTCGCCTCGCGTTCTTCCTCGAGCACGTGCACGCGCGCCTCGAGCGACGACGCGCGTGCCTCGCTTGCTGCCGCGCGGGCCTCGGCCGCCTCGACGCGCGCCACGAGCGCCACGACGAGAGCATGGTCGGTGTTCTCGCGCTGGAGCTCCACCGCTGCCGCGGTGCTGACGGCATCGGAGCGCACGCGGATCGCATGGGCGACCGCGTGGATCGTTCCGACGACGGCGGCGCCGAGGCCGGCCGTGATGAGTACGGGTAGAAGCGTGTCCATCACAGAGACCCGAAGTAGCGCTCGATCGCGGCGCGCTGCGCGTCAGAGAGCGTTGAGTTGGCGGCGAGCGCGCACTTGATCGTTCCGTCCCAGTACTGGCCCGACGGCCCCGAGAAGCATCCCATGGAGAGCGTGTTGCTCGACGCGGGGATCGTCGCGGGGATCGTGCCGGTGAAGTTCACGGTCTGCGCGGTGCCGTTGATCCAGCACTTGAGCCGATCCGCGTTCGTCGCGCCGCCGCCGTCGAACGCCCAGATGTAGGTGCGCTCGCTGTTCACGACGAGCGCGCTCGAGACCTCGCCGAAGTTGGTTCCGGGCGTGCCGACGTGGAAGCGGAGCCCGGTCGTGTTCGTCTGCATCGACCACGAGCCCGAGGTGCTCTGCGAGCGACAGATCGGGACACGGTTGCTCGTGGTGACGTGTGGCCTCGCGTGAAGCGCGACGACGAGGACGGCGCCGCTGTTGAGGCTCGCGTTCGACGCCGCGAAGAGGTTGTCGTCGGTGCCGTCGAAGTGGATCCCGTTCGCGAGCAGTGGCCGCTGCAGCGCGGTCACCTGCGTGACCGTGTTGCCGTTCAGCGATCGATCGATGATGGATGCGACCTCGGAGCCAGAGCCCATCGTGCGCGCGGTCCACGGAAGCCAGAAGATCAGCGATCGCCCAAAGACGTCGAGCGGTGTCAGTAGTCCGCCGCTCATCATCGCGGCGCGGCGCTCTGGTGCTCGGCGCTGCATCGATCAGCCCACGAGCTCGATGTAGACGTCCACTGTGCCACCCGTCGGATCGACGATCAGGAACACGCCTTCGTTGTTCGCCGGCTCGTCGCAGAAGGGCACGTCGCGGAAGTTCGGCATACTTGGGAAAAGCCATCCGCCGCCCGTCGCGACGGGGGATCCAGCCGTTGCCGATGTCGTCGTCGTGTCGATGCTCGTGACCGAACCCGACACGGCCCATCGATAGGGCACTTCGATGTTGACGCGGATGAGGACCTCGCGGCCCGCCCACGCGGTGAGGTTGAACGCGACGCCGGCCGTCGTCACGCCAGCTTGCTGCACCGTGCCGATGCCGCCGCAGCCCGCGCCGCCGATCGATGTCTTGAGGTTCTTCGTCGCCGCTCGGATCGCACCCATGGTTTCTATCCTCCTCGCCGCTGCTCACGGCGAGCGGTGGCCGTCATCGCGTTGTCGACGCTCCTCGATAGCGCCGAGAGATCGCCGTCCTGCGTCGGTGCGAACTGCCGTGCCTCCATGGCCTCGGCCTGCTGCGCCGATGCTAGCGCGCCCGCCTGGTAGGCGCGAATCGCATCCGGCCTGAAGATCGGGTCAGTCGCCGCGCCGAGCAGCGATCCGAGGTCGCGCCGGAACGTGAACGGGATGTCATCGCCCGAGCGCATGCGGCGCGTGATCTCCGCAACGAGCGCGTTGCCCAGCTGCCGGTGGAGCAGCGGGAAGAGCTCGCGCAGAACCTCGACGCTCTCGACGGGCATCGCGCCGGCCTCGAGATCGTCAATGACCGACAGCGGATCGTTGACCGCGCGCGCGAAGCGAAGGAAGCGCGCGCGCTCCGGGTTCGACGCGTCGCGCCGCCGCGTGAGTCCGGGGAAGAGCGGATCCACGGGGCGCGCGTTCGGCGGGACGCGCGCCGCGAGGAACGCGATCGACGCCGTGGCCTGCTGCTGCAGCTGCACCTGGACGCCTGGCGCGACGCGTCCGATCTCCGCGGTCGATTCCTCGATGCGCCGTTGCGTCTCTTCGGGCCGTGCTGCCGCGTCGATCACGCGCTGCACCTCTTCCCCGAAGTCGGCGACGCTGCCGCGCACGACGAGGCGCCGGCCCGACACGCTCGCGACGCGCTGCGCCCTCGATGCTCCGCGCCGTGCGGCCTCGAGAGCACGCGTCACGAACGAGGACGCCCCGCGGTCGATGCGCGTTGTCACGCGCGCCGCTGCGCGCTCGATCGCACCGATGCCGCGAGCAAGCACGGTCGGCGAGGCAAGCGCCGTCGCGAGCGCCGCGCCGAGCGGGCCCCCGAGCACGTAGCCCGCGCCCTGCGCGACGAGAGCGCGCTCGACGCCCGTCCCTTGCTCGAGCGCGCGCAGCTGGTTCACGCGGGCCACGCGCTCCTCGAGGGCGTCGAACGAGTCGAGCGCGCGTCGTGCCTGCGTCGCCGCCTCCTTCGCGCCAGCGTCCGCCGCGCCGAGGTCGAGGTGCCGCCGCATCGTGCCCATGAGGTCAGCCTGCGCCTCGAGCGTCTGACGGTAGACCTGCGCACGCGTGTCGTTCCTCGCGGCGCCCGTCGAGCGCACGAACGAGTCGATGTGCGCCGAGTCGGTCTGCGGAAGCTCGCGAAACGGATCCACGACGTCGCGCTCTCCGTGCCCGAGGAAGTCGCGCACGTACCGACGCCGCTGCTCAAGAAACCGCGTGTAAGCGGCGTTGACCTCGCGCTGCGCGCCCGCGGCGCCCGCGCCCCACAGCGACTCATCCTCGAGCGTGCGCCGGATCCCTTCGTAGCCCTCTTCGCCGCGAAGACGCGCGAGGAACGACGAGCCACGATCGACGGCCTCAACGCGCCGCTGGATGCTGCCCATCCCGCGCTTGAGGTTGTCGAGCGCGCTGAACAGGTCCGTGGACACGTCGAGCGCGTCCGCGCGCATCGGTGTGCGAGCGAGTATGTCCTGCGCGGCCTGAACGTTCTTGAGCAGATCGCGAGCCCGCGCGCCGACTCCAGCCGCCTCGAACGTGGCGCCGCTCGTGGTCTCCGAGATCACGTCTTGCGCCATGCGCCGCGCGCTCTCCACGAGCCGTGTTGACGCGTCGATCTGCGCGTTGAGGTTCTCGCTCGAGATGATGCGCCGGATCTGCTGCGGCTTCATGCCGCTCGACCACGAGTCGGCCGCGTGGCGGTACCCTCGCTCCACCTCGTCAAGCATCGGCATGAGCTCGCGCGTCGCCTCCTCGTAGACGTCATCGCCGCGAGCGAGCAGCGCGCGAACCTCGGCACCGTCCGGCCCGAGCGCCTCACGCACGACGCGCGACTCTGCGCCCGTCGCGAACGATGATCCCTCGCCCACGCCGCGCGCCACGGCGCCCCACGCGTCTGCGACGCCGCGCCGAAGGTCGAGGCCCGTCGCCTCGCGGAACGCCCGGCCCACGACGTCGCGCGCGCCGCGCATGCCGCTACCCGCGACCGAGAGGCCGCCGCCGAGCACGCCGCCCGCCGCGCCGCCGAGGAGGGCGTTCACGCCGATGTTCGCGAGCAGCTGCTGCGCCGTCAGCGGCTCGTCAAGGAGCGCCTGATCTGTGATCGACTGCTGCAGCCCCATGGCCGCGCCCTCGATCGCGCCGCCCGCGCCCGTCGAGGCCGCACGCCCCAGCGCGCGCGCGAGCAGGCTCTCGCTTGCCTCCGTGCCAAGCGCGCGGAGCACGCCGCCCTCCGCGAGCGTTGCCAGGCCCTCGACGCCGCGCGCGGGCGCCGTGCCGGCCCTCAGCAGCGTCCCGAGGATGCTCGAGCCCGCCCGTGACTCGCCCGCGAGCGCGAGGCCCTCCGCGCCGACGCGCGCCGCCGCGGAGCCGCCGCCCGAGAGGAAGAGCGGGGCGAGCGCGCCGCCGAGCTCGCCGACCATCGTGGCGTTCGGGTTGACCTCGCGCAGCGCCTGGAGGTCGGCCGTGATGTCGGTCCCCGCGAGAGCATCGACGCCCTCGGCCGCAAGATCCGAGAGGCCCATCGTGCCGCCGCGCGCGACGCCAGCTGCGCCCGCCGCGATCTGTCCGCCCACGCCGCCGTACGTGCGCAGTCGCTCGCGCTGCGCTGCCGCCTCGGGCGTGTCGAGCGTGAAGAGCGCAGCGCCCGTGCCCGGATCGCGCTGCGAGAGCAACTGCGCGGCCTGCTGCTCGTCGGCCTCGAACACCCGGCCGTCACGCGCAACGACGCGCAGCGGCGCCGTGGCGGGCGGCGCCGTCGTGCTCGTCGCGGGTGCGGCGAAGTCCTGCACTACTCCACCTGCCGCACGCCCGTCGCGGCGAGCGCCTCATCCGCGGCGCCAGCGCCCGACTGCCGGCGACCGCCGAGTCCGAGGCGCGCGGCGAGCTCCGTGCGGATCTGCGCGATGCCGGCCCTCAACTCGCGCTCCGTGCCGCCGCCCTCGATCAGCCGGCTGAACCGACGCTCTTCGTCCTCGGAGATCGCCGCGCCGGATCGGAGCCGGCCGAGCAAGTCGATCATGTTGTTGATCGCGATCCGCATGCGCAGGCCCTGATCGCTCTGGAGGAAGGCCGGGAGGTTGCTGTCCAGCAGTCCAACGCCCTCGATGTCTCCCGACACGCGGCTCTCCTCGATGCCCTGCTCGATGATGCGAAGGCCTGCGTCCATCGCGTCGAGCGCGCTGCGCTGCTCGGTCGTGACAGGCGAGCCGGTGAGCGACGGCCAAAGGTGCTCTGGGATGCCGGCCGACTGCGCAGCGAGGTCGCGTGGCAGTCCATTCGCCATGCCATCGCGGAACGCTGCCCACTGCGCGGACGTGGCGGTCTCCTGCCGCGCGGCGCCGCCGCCCATGCCCGCCGCGGCCATGCGACCTGCGCGGATCTCTTCTTGCGCCGCGCGCGCCTCGTCGCGCCGGATGCGCGCGACGGTCTGCCGGAGCTCGAGCATGCCCTCGATCTCCGCGCGCTCGGCCGCGGCCTGGGCCTGCTCCTGCTGCGTGAGCAGAGCATCGCGCAGACGACGCCCGGCCGCCTGCGCCTCTGCGCTTCCCTGGCCTGCGGACTGCGCTTCGGCCTGCGCCGCGAGCTCGCGGAACATGATCGCCCTCGTCGCCTCGATCGCGCCCTGGCGCGTGGTCATCTCGCGTTGCACGTCGCCGAGGATGCCGCGCCGGTTCGAGACGTCTTCGCTCGCCGTCGCGATGTCCTGCTCCTGCGATGCGATGTCGCGATCGATCGCCGCGTTGATCTGCTGCAAGGCCACGTTCGGCCCGCCCCCGAGCGCCTCCCCCATCGCGCCGAGGCCGACCGCGATCGCGTTGCCGAGCATGCCGACCACGCCCGCGTTGCGGTAGTAGCGGCCGGGGTCCACGCGCATCTGCGCGAGGCGGTCCGCGGCGCGCACGATCGACGCGCGAGCCTCGCCCTCGACCTGACGGCGCTCGTTCTCGTGCGCGGCCTGCTGCGCGCGGTAGGCCTCTTCGGCGTCGGCGCGCTCCATGGCCTGCCGCGCGAGCATCTCCTGTCCCTGCACCTCGAGGCCCACGGCCTCACCGATGGCGCGGCGCTCGCGGTCGTACGCGGTCTCCCGCGGCTCCTGCCAGATCGAACCCGGACGCGCGATCATCTGATCGATGAAGTCTGGCTCCGGCGCCTGCGGCGTCGTGGGCGCTGCGAGCGAGCGGCCGCCGAGCAGCCGAGGGCGCGTGGTCGCGACGCGCGCGTGCTCGCGCAGCGTGGCGCCGTACTGCGGCGCGCTCGGCGTGAACGTGGGATCCACGAGGTTCGAGGGCATCTCCGGGATCGCGAACGGGTCCGACCTCGTCATCTGGCCGCCCGTGTCGCCGTGGGCGAGCATCGGCTCGTCGGCGTAGCTGCCAGGCGCCGCCGCTGGCGCTGCGGGCGCGCGCGGCACGAGCGAGAGCGGGCCGCGGAGGAACGCGGGCGTGCGCGCCGGATCGAGCGCGGGCGGCGCGTTGCCGCCGATGTCCATCGCGAGCGGACTGGTCACGTCGAAGCCGAGCGGTTCGGACGGGATCGGCTGCGAGAAGCCGGGCGCCGGCTGCGCGTACGTCGTCGGGTCGGGCGCGAACGCGGCGACGATCTGCGGCGTCGGCTCGGCCAGCCGCGACGGGAAGCGGATCGGCGGCGGCATGTCAGCGGCCCCCGCCGAGCAGCGAGAACGGGTTCAGCATGTTCGCGAACCCGCCGAGCATACCTCCGCCTCCGCCTCCGCCTCCGCCTCCAAGGGTGCCCCCCAGCATACCGCCACCGCCGCCCTGCGGTGGCTGCTGCGACTGCTGCGGTGGCTGCTGCGACTGCGGTGCGCCACCCGGAGCGCCCATCTGAGGCTTTGCCGTCTGGCCCTGAGGTGCTCCGCCGCCAAACACGTTCGCAGGTGCCATGCCCATCTGAGGCTTTGCCGTCTGTTGCCCAGCCGCGGCGCGGGCGGGGCCAGGGCCGGAGCCCATGCCCGTCAGGCCACCGCCCACCGCGCCGCCGATCCCCCCTCCGATCTGCGATCCGAGCGGTCCGCCGATGACGGTCCCGAGCACCGCGCCCGCCGTCGAGAGTCCGCCGCCGATCAGCTGCCGCGCCTCCTGCTGCTTGCGCAGCATCTCCTGCTCGCGGCGCTGCGCCTCCATCGCGGCCGCGTCGGCCATCTGCTGTGACGCCTGCGCGCGGATCTGGCCGGCCTGCTGCTCGTACGCGCGGCCCGCGGCACGCGCGGCGCCGAAGGGGTTCGCGCCCTGGCTCGTCATGCCCGCGATCTGCTGCGCCATGTCGCGGCGCGCGGAACCGAGGCCCTGCCGCTGCTGATCGCGCGCCGCGTTCGCCACGTTCTGGTACGCGCCGTAGCGGAGCGCGTCCTGTCCGGAGGTGCCGATCGCGACCGCGGGGTTGTAGTAGTTCTGGGTCATCGCTTCGCCTCCGCGGCGAGTCTACGCCGCGCCGTGCCGCTCTTTACGCCGATCTCGAGGTCCACGCTCACGAGCGCGAGCCCTTCGCCCACCGTGGGGTACGGCGGGTCCTGGCCGGGCACCGCCTGGCCTTGGATCTGGAGCCGGATCGCGCTGCACTTCTGACGGTTGGGCCGGATGCTGAGTTCGATCCGTCCGTTCGCCGCGTCGAGCGTCGAGCACACGCTCTCGAGGAAGGTGTGCGTCTCCGCGATCGCGTCGTCGTAGTCGTAGCAGACGAACACGTTGACGTGACCGCTGAACCAGTAGCCCATGAGCGTCGCGCGCCACGCGCGCACGTACCCCTCGACCTGTCCGAGCGAGACCCACGGCGTGGTCACGCCGTTGTTGTACCCGGCCGTGGTCCAGTCTGGCGCGATCGTCTCCTGGTAGAGCGAGAACGGCGCGACGGCCTGCGAGATCGTCTCGCCGCTCACGACCTCGGCCGACGCGAGCGTGTCGGTCCACGACGCGAACTCGTCTCGCTCGTACTGCCACACGACGGCCGTGCTCGTCGTCGCCCATCGCTCGCCGTCGGCGTCGGTGTAGAGGTACCACCGCACCTCCTGCTCACCGGGCACGAGCGAGCCCACGGCGTGATAGCCCGTGGACAGATCCTTGACCTTCTCGCCGATGGGCCGGAGCTCGAGGCCGCGCGTCAGCAGCATCGGCCCGCGAAGCGACTGGAACGCCACGCCGAAAGGACCCTCGACGATGCCCGCGGCGTTCGTCGCGCCGACGTCGGACGAGAGCAAGCGCGCGCGTTGAATGCTCGAGCGGTTGCCCGCTGCGTCGCCGGGGTCGCCAACGATGATGTAGATCCGCGACTGCTTGAAGACGATGACCTTGTCGTCGAGCGCCGCGAGGCCTACGAGATCGCCGCCCTCCTGCGGCACGTCGATCGAGAGCTCGTCGGCGAACTCGGGCGCGATGCTCGCCGTGATCGGCTTGGTGCAGAGCACGGAGAAACGCGCTTCGCTCGAGAGCGCCCACAGCCGCTGTTGAGTGCTCACGATGTCCACGAGCCCGCCAGGCGCGACAGCTTCGAGCTCGTCGACCGTGTACGGCTCCGGGTACGCGATGGTGGTCGCGGTGAAGTCGCGCACGAAGTAGGCGATCGATCGCGGGTAGAGCGCGCTCGTCGTGTTCGCCTGCGGCATCTGGAACACGACAGAATCGGGAAAGTCGTTGTCGATGTCGGGGTTCCAGATGCGAGCCACCACGCGTCGATCGCTCGCGTCGTCGCCCTGCGACTGGATCACGTCGATGTAGTACGAGCGCACGTCGGATCCGTAGAGCGCGAGCGGCATCGGGATCGGGCACGCGAAGAGGAACGGGATCCAGTCGGCGCCGCTGTTGACGCCGATCCCGCCAGTGAGGATCGTGCCGAGCTGCTCGCTCTCGGCGCTGCGATGCTCGCGCCCCTGCATGTCGACCCATCCCCAGATCACGCTGAGGTAGAACGTCAACGTGTTGTTCGTGTTGACGATGGCGCTGATCGCGTCGCCTGCCTTGCCCGTGTTCCACGGCCGATCGGGGCGCTGCGGAGTGAGCTCGGTCGTCAGCTGCGTGTCCGCGCACACGGCGCCGGAGCCGCTCGCCCAGATCGTGAGGTCGGATGCCTTCGTCGCGCGACACGGCGCGTGCTGCGCGGTGCGGATGCGCGCGTGGTCCAGCTGTAGCCCCGTGATCTGCTGCGCAGGGCCGTCCGGGTTGTTGATGTCGATCGACGTGACGACGGGGTACGCGAAGTGGAGGTCGCCGTCACTGTCGGCGACGATCGGGATCGTCCAGTTGGAGATCGGCCCGTCCAGCGGATCGTCCGATCCGTTCAGCGTGTTCGACTCGCACCACAACGCGTCGCTGAACGCCGCGTGCGGCGCCGCGGTCCACGTTGTCGCGAGAGAGTCGGAGATGTCATCGAACGAGAGCAAGAAGCCACGCCTCGATGCAAAGCCCTGCACGGGCAAGAGCGCGCGGTAGTCCTGGCCCGCCGAGCCGTAGAAGATCGGCTTCCCGATCACGGCGACGTTGGGCACGAACGACGTTGCCGTGCTCGTGCGGATCGCTGCGGTGACGGTGCCCCAGATCGTCGGCGTAGCGGAGCCGTACCCGAAGAGGTAGCGGCCCGAGAACGCCGCGAGCACGCCGCCGCTCCCATCGGCCGAGCCGAGCGCGACGCGGAGCACCGTGAGATCGGGCGTCGGAAGCGTGACCGTCGTCGAGTAGCCCGACGTGGCCCCGGAGAGGCTCGGCGCCATGCCCCACACCACGCCGTCGAGTTGGCCGATGTAGAGCGTGTCCGTCACAGGCTCGAGGTAGCACGCGAGACCGCGGTCGCGGCCCGCGGTCGTGACCGTGTAGCCTGTGACGGTGCCGTCTGCGGCGACTGAGTGGATCTGCGTCCCCGCCGACGTGGGCCACACGGCGTAAGCGCGGAAGGTGCCGCTGTAGCCGGCGTGGTTGGGCGTCCCGCACACGTCGTAAGGCGTGTCGTTGGAGATGCGGCCCGTGGCGAACGCGGCGCCGCCCGCGAAGGTGTAGTCGCCATCGGCCAGCTGGTAGAGGTCCCATCGCATCGCCGAGCGCGACGTCTCGCCGATCACGATGAAGCATCGTCCAGCGTTGCCCGTCTCGAGGCCGACGACGTGCGCGCTTCGCACGTAGCCGGTGAGCGGCGCGGGGCCCGAGAGGACGCGGATCCGATCGCCGGACACGTCGTAGAACGCGCACCAGACCTGAGCGTTCGTGACGCCGAAGCCTGGCAGCCCGTTCTTGCGCAGGTACACCGGCTCGTCCACGTCGGTCCACACGACGCACGCGATGTTCTGCACGACCGCGATCGAAGGGTTCGCCGCGATGAGGCGCCCGCGCACGATCGGCGTGATCTTCTCCGAGCTCGTGCGCGGCTCGGTGGTGTTCTGCCGCGCGAACGTCGTCTCCTGCGGGTCGAAGCGCATCGAGCCGCCTGGCCCGTTCATGTGCAGCATCCCGGACACGTCGAGGACGTTGTTTGCGAGGCCGATCTCCGTGGCCTGCGCGATCTCGGACGCTGGGCGCCGCTTCGATGCGCGCCCGCGCTTGTCGAAGCGGACGTTCGTCGAGAGCGTGTTGCCTTGGACGTACGGCGCCGCCTCGGCCTCGCTCATGGAGACGCCGATCGGCACGCTCACGATCTGTCGCTCGAGCGTCACGGGATCGGCCCTCCGAGAAGACCGCTCACGGCTGCCGCGAGGCGCGTGATCGCGTCCTGCGTCGTCGTCGGCGTCGGCGATGCCCACACGGAGCCCGAGCCGCCGAACGCCGACGCGCCGGAGGCCGCCGCTTCGTTCGTGCGCGCGTCAGTGTGCACCTGATCGAGCAGACGTTGCACGGCGCCCTCGAGGCCTTCGAACTCAGGTCGACCGCTCACCTCGAGCGTGTAGCGTCCAACGCCGCTCACCACGTCACCCACGAGCCGATCTCGTCGGCGTCACCGTCGGAGATCGTCGCGTTGCGGTTCTCGTCGCGCAGCGACACGGAGAGCATGCACGTTCGCAGCGCCTCGGCGCGCTTGGCCTCCCAGACGCTCACGTCGGTCTCTTCGGCCGCGAGGATGGCGCCCACCGCGTCCAGCACGATGTAGTCGTCCATGCCGGGCGCGCACGTCAGCGGGATCGTGCTCGAGATCGTCGGCGGGTCGGGGATGTAGTCCACGCGGATCGTGTACGCGCTGTCCGGCGCGGGCAGTAGCTCGATCGACGGTGCGCCGCCAAGCGCGACGTCAGCGAGCCGGTACTTCGCCCACGAGCCCCACTGTCGCCCCGCGAGCTTCGCGCGGTCGCGCGACTCGAAGCGGTAGAGCGGCGCGTGGAACTGCACATCGCGCTCCCACGTCACGCCGCGCAGCTGCCAGAAGTCGGACGGCAACGTGTAGACGCTGACGCCCGCCGACGTGATGAGGGACACGTTCTCGGAGAGGAACTCGCCCGCGCCCTCGCAGAGCTTCGCGTAGAGGTCGCGAAGCGCCTTGTTCAACATGCCCTCGATCGTCGCGTCCGTAGGCGTCGGCGCGTACACGGTGTCGGAGAGCGTGCGGACGCGAGACGTGAGCGTCGAGAGCGTCACGGAGAAGGCCATCGAAGCACCTCATAGCAGCGGACGGAATCGAACCGTCGACCTCGCGGGTATGAGCCGCGCGCGCGACCATCGCGCATCGCTGCGACGACGCGGGGCCCCGAAGGGCCCCTCACGTCAGTAGCCGATCGGGCACATGCAGAGCATCACCGCGAGCTCGCCGGAGACGACGTTCGTCGCCGAGCCTCCGGAGACCATCGTCACCGTGAGCACGCCCGTCGAGCGGTTCACGCTGCCGCGCGTGGTCCAGTCGCCCGAGCCGAGGTTCACGTTGACGTTCCAGTACGCGAGGCCGTTCGCGCCGTAGGTCGGGACCGACCACGTGAACGTGTAGATGCCCGTTCCGGTGCGCGCGACCGTGACGGCCCCGCCGATGTTCGGTCCGTAAACCGTCGTCGTCGGATCGCCGCTGCCGTCCGTGGTGATCGTGAAGGCGAGCACCTTCGCGCCGCCCCCAAGGTTCATGGTGGTTCCGTGCTTCATCGTCGCACCTCCTGTTCGTGATCAGCGATCACGTGAGCGAGAGGTAGACGTTGTAGCCGGGCGCCGAGCACGCGACGTTGGCGTAGTAGCCGAGGCGACCCTCGATCGAGTCCTCGCTCGTCATCGTGAAGAACGATCCCGAGTCCCCGAGATGGTTGAGCGGGCCGGGGCACTCGCCGCGGCTCACGAGCTTCCAGGTGTCCAACTGCACGCCGTAGGCGATGGTGGAGGGGCAGAACGGATCCGCCATGAGCTTACAGACGCCGTTGTCCGTGTCGATCTCGACCATGCGGAACGACGAGCGCCCGGACGCGCTCTTCGTGTCCACGAAGCGGATCTTGTCCGCGAGGATGTTCTTGATCAGCGCCAGCTGGGTCGGGTGCATCACGAAGATGTCGAGCTTGGCGCCCTGGACGCGAGCGAACGCCTCCGCACGCACGAGGCGCTCGATCAGCGGCTCCGTGCCCGTGTAGCGCAGGCCGCCGAGACGCGAGGTGTCGACCGAGCGATCGACGCCGAAGAACGCCGTTGCGCCGGGCGCGCTCGAGGGCACCCACGCGCCGAGGCCCTTCATGCGCGTGTTCAGGTCACCGCTCACGTAGATGCCGTCACCGTCGGCGAACGAGATGAGGGTCGCGATGTTGTCGACGGTGATCGTCGAGGTGGATGGACCGCGCGACACGGCCGTGATCGTCGCGGTGCCGGTGCGCGCGACGGGAGGGTCCGCCGAGGTCGCCGCGCCGATCACCATGCCGACGTCGAAGAAGATCCCGTCGTTGGCGTTCGTCAACGTGATCACGTTGCCCGCCGCGCTCGAGCGCACGCCGCGCACGCCGGTGCCCGTGCGGAACAGCTGGAACGCGATCGATTCGTTCAGCGCCTTGACGGTCGAGAGCATCTCCTCGCTTCGCGCCGAGAGGAACGCGGCGGCCTCACCGCGCGACATCGAACCCGCGCCGCCCGAGGCGCGCAGCGTCTCGCCGTCGATGCGGATCACGCCGTAGTCCTTCACGGCCGTGATCGCCCACTGGACACCACGGCTGCCGTTGCTCGCGGTCTGCGCCGCCGTGAGCGTGCCCGCGCGGCCGGCGTTGTTCGCGTAGACGGTCGGATAGTTCAAGCTCTTGCCGGTGAAGTCCGTTCGCTTGCCGATCATCGACAAGAACGGGGTGTCGAGCTCGTTCGTGCGCCCGACGATGTCGGGATACATCTCCTGCAAGGCGTAATTGAACGCCGTCAGATCGACAGTCATGGATCGCTCCTCGCGACCCGCTCACGTCACCGTCCGCCGCCCATCATCTTCTCGAGGGCGCGCTCGAACCGGCTCTGCGACGAGTCGCTTGGTGGCGTGACTCTGTCGTCCGCCACCGATCGGGTCAGGGTGTTCGGCGCTCGCGCGCCGCGTGGTGCCTGGCCGGTCGGTGCCTGCTGCGGAGTGGCGGCGGTCGGCTTGACCAACTCGGCCGCCAGCATGCGGCCCCACTCGGATTCGAGGATGGTACGGGCCTGCTCGCGCACGCGCAAGTCGAGGCGCTCCGCAACCGCGTCGAGCGTCACGTAGCCGCGCTCGGCGCGGATCTCGTCGGCGATCGTATCGATGTACGGATCGTCGGGCTGCGCCGAGAGGAAGTGAGCCGCGGCCGGGTGCTTGCTCGTCGCGATCGCGCGGAGCTCCGCGAGGCTCTGTGCCCGCGCGCCCTTCTGCGCTTCGGTCGCGGCCCTCTCCTGATGCGTGCGGAGCTCGGCCAGCTGCGCCTTGAGCGCCTCGACCTCTTTCGCGGTGCCGTTGAGCTCCGCGCGCGCGACCTCCGAGAGCCTGTCGCGTTCGGCAAGTTGCTTCGCGAAGGCGATGGGGTCGCGGCCCGTCTCGCGGAGGAACGCGTGCGGATCGTCCTTCGCGAGCCGCGCGAGTCGCTGCGCCTCGACCGTGGCCTTCTCCTGTGCCGCGAGAGCGCGGGCGCGCTCCTCGAGGGCCGCCCTGTCGCGCTCAAGCTTCGCAGCCGCATCGGCGTGCGCGCGGGCCTGCAGCTTCGCGATGGCCTCCGGGTCCGGCTGCGCCTGCGCGGGCGGAGTGGTCGGCTTCGGCGCTTCCTTGGGCGCCTCGGGCGGCGGCTGCGCGGGCGGGGCCGGTGGCGCTGCAGGTGCCGGCGCGGCTGGCGTGGTGAGCGCCTCGATCGCTCTGTCCATCGCGCTCGGCGCGGGCGCATCGGTCGCCGGCGTGGCCGTCGTGGTGGTCGTGGTGGTCTCGCTCACTGGATCATCCCTCCTGCACCCTGGCCCGCGGGCATCGCGTCAGGGGACATCGTCTCGGGCGGTGCGCCCGGTGGCGCCATCGGCGCGGGCGCGGCCTCGGGCTTCGGCATCGACGCGGCGAGCATCTCTCGCGCGGCCTCGCCGTACTGCCGCACGCACTCCATCCCAGGCGAGTCGGGATCGGTGCCAAGGCGCGTCTCGAGCGCGACCGTCTGCGCGGCGAGGCGCACGGCGTACGCGAGATCGTGGAACGGGTCCGGGGCGATGTAGACGCCCTCTCGCATCATCTCGTCGATTTCCTTCTCGACCACGGTGCGCCCCGCCGACACAAGATCGAGCTCGCGATCGATGTCGGGCAGCTCGAGCAGTCGCCGCGCCTGATCGCGCTCGATCAAGCCTGCTTCCACCATCTCCGCGACCTGCTGCTTCCGCGCTGCGAAGTCGCGCGCGAGCATCGACGTCGGGTGCGCCGCGATGATGTAGCGGTCGCGGTCGAGTTGGACGTCGCGCCATGCGACGCTCGCCGTGCTCGTGCGCGACTCCTCGACGACGTGCTCTCGCTTCGCTGCGTCGTCATCGTCTGCGAGCGCGTCGACCGTCAGATGCGCGAGCTCGACATGGAACGCCTCGAACGCGCGCGAGACTGACATCGCGCGGTCCGCGGCCAGGTCGTTGTACTCGCGCAGCGCCTCGCCGCTCGAGAGGCCTGCGGGCTTCTGCGACGTGGCCGACATGCGCGAGACGCCGGGCAGGTCGTAGGACTGCTGCACCAGCTGGCCGAAGAAGTTGAACCACTCCGGGCCGACGGCTGTGGGCACGTCGACCACGGGCGGCTGCGTGCCGCTGTACTCGATGATCTGGCCGATGGTGCGGTCCATCTTGATCGCGCTTGGGTTGCTGCCCTTCTCGACGAACACGCGCGGCACCGCCACGCGGTTAAGCGCGCGCCGGATGCGCTGAAGCGTGTAGGTGATCTCGCCCTGGAGCGCCGCGACCTCTTCGGCCAGCGAGTAGCCCCAGAACCCTTGTGTTCGCGATGCCCAGCGGAACACGGCAATCGGGAAGCGGTCGCGCGTCCACGGCCCATCACAGATCACCGCGTCTTCGGTGCAGAGCACGTGGCGCCCCGCGTAGCGCATCACGTCGTCTTCGTCGTCGCTCGAGCACGACGGCAGGCGCCACGCCTCGTACACGCGGATCACGTCGGCCGCGCTCGCGCCCTCCTCGCGAAGCTCGGGCGGGTCGCCTGGCTCCCACGAGATCGGCTTGGCCTCGAGGATCATGCGCCCGAGCTTGCTGCGCGGACTGATCTCAAACCGCTTCATCAACACGCCACGATCGACGATGTCGGCGCGGTACATAGTGCGGGGCTTCTCGTTGCGGCCCTCGATGGCCGACACGACGATCGAGAGCGCGTCGACACGCTCGAAGTGCACGCGGCCCTCGTAGCTGTAGACGTGCACGAAGCCACACTCGTCGATGCACGCATCGCGGAACGCGCGGAGCGCCGCCTCGTTCGCGCGACCGTCGCGAAACACGGCCTCGAGGAGCCGGTTCGCGCGCAACGTGCGGTCTCGCTCCGAGAAGCGCGCGCCGCTCGTGAGGAAGGTCGGCTTCGGACGCTGCCGCGCGCCCACGAGAGCTTGTGCGGTGTCGACCACGGAGCGCAGGACGTTGAACGTCAACCGCGGCTGCGCCAGCGTCGCGACGGCGCGATCGAGGATCGCCGCGTCGACCGCTGCCGTCTGCGTCGAGAGCGTGTCGCTCATGTTCTCGTAGAGCGAGCGGTGCGACAGCGCGCGTGTCACGTGGCGCTGGTGGTAGCTCTGCGAGCGGATCTGCCGAACGACCTGCGTCATCTCGCGCGCGACCGCGTCGCTGTTCTTCGGCTCTTCCCACCACGGCGTTCGCGGTTCCATGATCACCAGTCCTCGTCTTCGTCGTACGCGGAGAGCGCACGGATGCGGGCCTCTTCAAGCTCGGCCTCGAGACGTTCCGCGCGTTCGTCGGTCGTCGGGGGGCCTGGCGGCAGCGTAGCAGCCCACGCGTAGCACTCACGCCACCCGTACAGAAGCGCGTCCGTGAGGTGGTCCGGGAAGCTCGGGTCGGCGTCGAGGCCGTCGGAGTCGTAGCGCAACGACTCCAGCTCCCACACGAGGTGGCGCTCCTCGCCGTCGACCGTCTCGGCGCTGCGATGCTGACCCTCGATCAGCACGAGCGCCGCGCGCTCCAGCTCGCCGTTGATCAGCCGTCGCGCGCCGGCCTTGTCCCGCTTCTCCGCTGCTCGAGCGGCTTCGCCGAACCTGCGTTGGAAGTCCCGCAGGTACCCAGCGCCGAGGGCGCCCGCGTCCACGATGATGCGCTCGATCGGGTACACGTCGCGCGTGCGCGCGATCTCGTCGCTCGTGCGCTGCGGCGAGCCGCTCGCCATTGTCCACGAGCGCACCACGTAGACCGTGCGCGCGGTGTCCGCCCACGCGAGCACGACGAACGCCGTCGTCGGCTTCTCCTCGCTCGCGCCGAGATCGACCGCGAGCACGTAGTGCCAGCGCGCGCGACCGACGCTCGGCAGGCCGGAGCGCACGTTGCGCGACCTGCTGAACCCGAAGTAGACGCGCCCCGCGACGACGTCTTCCCACGAGCCTTCTCGCAGCTGTGCGCGCGTGCGCGAGTCGAGGAGCGCGAGGTTGCCTTCGTACTGCGCGCGATCGAGGTGCGGGTTGTCGTCGAGCTTCGCGGGCACGAACGGCCTCGAAGCGTCTGGTGCCACGACGAAGCGGCGCTTGACCCACGCGTGACCGATGCCGCCAGGGTTGCCCGCGGCGCGCATGCGGAGCGGGACGCGCGAGCCTTCGCGCCGACGCACGCGCGAGAGCAGGTAGAGGTATTCCGGCTCGCGCCACTGCCCAAGCTCGTCGATGCCCACGAACTGGTATTCAGCGCCCTGGTAGGCGCGCTCTATGTCGGCGAGGCTCTCGGCGTATCCGAACGTGATCGTCGCGCCGGATGGGAACGTCCAGCGCCGATCGATCTCGCGCCACGTCGCGCCCGTCGGCGCGAGCCACTTCGCTAGGCGGTCCATGAGGGCGCCAGGCTGCCGCAAGTCGGGGAACGTGCGCCGAAGCAAGAGCGCCGAGCAGCCCGGCCGGTCGGCGAACTGAAGCGCCGCCATGAGTAGCGCATCGCTCTTCCCGCCGCCCGCGGCGCCGCCGTAGAAGGCCTCGCGCGTGTCGAGCTCCAAGAACCTTCGCTGCGGGTCGGTCGGCGCGTGCGGGCAGTAGGGCACGCGGTCGAGCACCGCGCACGGGCGCACGTCGCGAAGGGCGCGCTCAAGCGCCTCCACCTCGTCGGCCAGCGCGCGGAGGTCGGTCACGACGAGATCCACCGCGCAAGATCGCGAGCGACCTTCGCCCCCGCGATCTCCATCGACGTGAGCGCGCGCGCCGCCGTCTCGTAGTCACCGAGCTCGACGTGGTGCGCGACGAGCGCGGACTCGCTCCGGCAGACCACGGCCGACGAAGCGAGGGCGAAGCCGGGCCACGACAGCCGCTCGGCGCTCCGCGCAGCCCACAGCCGATCGATCTGCTCGGCCGCACCGGACACGTCGAGCCACCGCGGCGCGGAGGTCATTCGGCCTTCGGCTCCACGAAGCACTCGACCACGCGCAACGTGCCCGCGGGGATCACCGTCGCGCCTCGGATGCCTCGGAGCACGATGGAGCCGGCCGGCCCGAACTCCGCGATGGCGCGCTCGTGGTGCATCTCGCGCGTCCACGCCGTGAGCGTCGAGCGATGTTCGTCGGGGAACCGGATCGGCGTGGTGAACTCCACGCGGGAGATCGGCTCACCGATCGTGCGCTGCGGCTTCTCGGTCTTCTCGGACATGTGGCTCCATGACTGCGAGCATCCACCCCAGCACGGGATCGTGGTGCACGCGCTGATCCGGGCGCTTCGGTGCCCGGCATGACGCTCTGATCTTGCCCTCGATGCCTGCCGCGCGCACGAGGTCGCGCTGTAGGCCGCTGCGACGCACCGCGCGCCGCGTGTAGGCGTAGTGCACGACGGGCTCGTGCGCGTCGATGCACAGCCACGCGAGCACCGTGATCGCATCGTCGACGGGCGCCGCGACGAGCACGCGCGAGCGCGCGAGCAAGCGACCCGCCTTCGCCCGCAGCGCGTCGAAGGTGCGGTCACGGCCGCCAGGAAGCGCGGTGTGCTCTTCCTCGCTCTCGACCCACGTGGAGAGCACGTAGGCCCGGTCGCTCTCGCGCATGTCGCGAAGCGTGATCACGCCACGCTCAGCTTCGCGCGGAGCGCCTCGAGGCGCGCCATGAGTTCGGCCTCGGTCGCGATCTTCTGCTCGCTCACGACGGGGCCGCCTTCGGGGCCGCTGACCTCAACCTTCGACGGGAGGTGCCATCGCTTCGGCGCGATGCGCTCGAGCATCCATCCGGCCGAGCTTGCGATCGGCGTGCCCTCCGCAGCGAGCGCGACGGCATCGCGGCACAGCTTCGCCTCAAGGGCCGCTCGCGCCCGCACGATGACGTCGGCGTCTGGATCCGCGCGGTCGATGGCATCGCGCACGGTCTCGATGGACACGCCCTCGAGCACGCACGCGGGCTCCATCGGCGTGCCCTCCTCGATGTGCTTGGCGATGGCCGCGGCGTGCTCGCGCCACGGGTTCCACGTGCGTTTCGCGCGCGAGGCGGTGTCCCGCTCGGCTCGTGTCGCCTTCTCGCTCATCGTGTCCTCGCCCGCTCCACGGTCCACACGATGCCGTCCGCAGAGCGCCAGCGTGCGCCCTCCGATGCGGAGTGGTTGCGCGTCACGTCCACGCACACGCCGCAGACGATGCCGCTCTCTCGCACCTCGACGCCGGACGCGTTCATGGTGCCCGGCGTGATCACATCGCCGCAGACGCTGCACACGTACTCGCTCACTCCTCGCCCTCCGCATCCCACCTGCACCGCCAGACGAGCGTGACCCGCCCATCGCGCGCGACCTCACGCACGACGACGGACCGCGCTCGCACGGACACCCGCGTCAGAGGGTGCCCCGGCACGAGATCGGCCCGCCAGTCGCCGGGGTCGAGGTGCGCCGTCCGCTCCATCCCCCGACTCTACTCGGTCGGCTGCACTCTGTCGAGCGCATCCCACGTGACCGGCGTCGCCCGCGCCGCCTTCGCTCGAGCAGCCCTCAGCGCCCGCGTCACGGCCGCCCTGACCGCCGTGCTCGCCGTCTGCCCCGTGAGGCGCGCAAGCTCCCCCACGTCGGCCCACTCGGCCGGGGAGAGCCTGACCCGTAGTTCGGTGGCCCGCAGGTCGCTCGCGCCCGCCTGGGGCCGCCCACGGCCGCGCGTGTGCACCTCGTCGCCTCGGGCGGGGCATCGCTCGCCGGCCACGTACTCGCCGCCGCAGGCCCTGCACGTCGTCATGACTCGCCCTCCTGCCGCACCTCGCCAGTACCGCCACACCGTGGGCACTCTCCGAGGTACTCACCCTCCGAGTCGCACGCCGAGACGCCTCCGGAGCCGCCGCACTCGGGGCACTCGACCCACTCCGCGTCATCCGGCTCGGCCGCGTCGTAGGCGGCCTGCGCGCGCCGCATGCGGTCGGTCACGACTGCACCTTGCGCGCCGCGTCGTACACGCGCTGCGCCCGTGCGGTCCCGAGATGGTCGATCGCGCGCACGACGACGAGATCGCCGGCCTCGCGCGACGCGCGGTACCACCCCTCGATCTGACCTCCGGGCACCGAATCTGCCGCCGCGAGGCGCTCGTCGTCCTCGCAGTCCTGCTGTGCCAGCGCGCGGACGATCTTCTCGGCTCCCCTGATCGTGATCTTCGTCATCGTCGTCTCCTCGTGCGGCCCTGTGCCGCGATGCGCCCTGCCGGTAGCGAGCCGGCGCGATCCTCTCGGGGCGCGCATCTCCGCGTGGGCGGAGGATCGTGGTGGGTCAGGCGTAGCGGTGCTCGTGGCCGTCCGCGATCGCGACCGCGCCGTCCGTGAGCACGAGGTGGCCGGCGAGCGCCGCCTCCCACACCCACCCCGGAGCCTGCGAGACGTCCTGGCGGCGGCGCGTCGCGCTCGGGCCCCACGAGACCGTGATGTGGTCGGGGAGCGTGCCCTGCACGTCCTGGGCGAGCGCGAGGTAGCACGCGCTCACGTCGTCGATCTCCTCGCCGGTCTTCGCGTCGGTCACGGTCGCGTCCACGATGGCGTCACGCAGGCTGCTCTCGATGGTGCTCATGTCTTGTCTCTCCTCGCGTCGGGCTCCGTGCCCGTCGTCTTGAGGAGATTATTATTCGTCGCGACGAGAAACGCAAGGCCCGGACGGTCGATTTTTCCAACTTTCGCCGAAGTGTCCGAGACGACTCAGGTTTTTCTGTCTGTCGCGATGTACCTGCGGCGCCATCGCTTGGACCTTGGCGCGCTGGCGTCGGATGTGGCCCGCTTCTCCGCAGCCATCTCGTCCGGAAGCGCGGCGATCGCCGCCTCGATGGCCGAGAGCCGGAACCACTCGCCGCTCGTGCGATGAGCCTTGAACCGCTCGTGCATCGCGAGCTCGAGCGCGTGACCTCCGCGGATCACGCGCAGGACGCGCAGCGGCGCGGGACAGCCGGTGCGCAGCCCCTTCAAGCGCATTCCAAGGTCCGACGCCCACCCGATCTTCACGGCATCAAGGCCGACCGCCTCGACGAAGTAGACCACCTCTCCTGACGTGTACGACATGCGCCCACACCTACGCACACGCGACCACTTCACCTCACACCGTGCGACATGTCGCGTCACTGTCGCCGGAGTCACCGTTCGGCGCCTGCCGACGACGTCTCGACCAGCATCGCCGGGAGTCCCGAGCCCAGAGCAGAGCCCCCCTACCCCCCGTGCGCCACACTGTCGCGTGTCCGTTTTGACACGATGCAGTCTTGCGCACGTGACCCGTGCCGACCTCGCCCGGTGGCAGGGGGCCCACGTTCCGGCGCGGCGCACCGCGCGTTGCTCCAGGACGGCCGCTATTCGCTGCTCGTCGTGGCGTGGGGTTCGGTAGGGGGACTCTTCAGATCGCCGGTCTGCCCGTCGCCCTGTCGCGTCGCCCGGCCACCCTCGAGACGGTGGTTCCGACGAACCTCGCACACCTCGGAAACAGCCGCAATGTGAGCCGTTCTGCTACATGTGTGCGTCACGACCGACGTCACGCGTGACATGCGGCGTGACTCACGCGTGACCGACGCGGGCCCCGGAAACGAAAACGCCCACCAAGCGGGCCTTGGCGGGCGGTTCCGTGCGCCACGAGAGGGGAGACGACGACGCGGAGGGCATCCTACCGCGTCGCGCTCCGAGGTGCCAGTCAGCGGGCCGCGATCTTCTCCTGCGCCGACACCGAGTCGCGCCATCCGAGCGTGACCGCGCGGCACGTCGCATCCGCCCACACGGCATCGTCCACGGCAAGCATCTCGCCAGCGAGCGGGCCGAACGTCGGCTTGACGAACATCTGATCTCCGCGCGTGATGTACGTGCCGAGAAGCTCCCCGTTCGCCGCCAGCACCGTTCCGCATCCGTTGTTCTTCAGCATTGTCGTCTCCTCGTGCCGCCCAACTCCGTGCTGGGCATGAGGTGATTATTTGTCGCGACACCGCAGAACGCAAGCGCGTCGCGACAAGTATTTTCTACATGGCCGGTTTCGCTCAGATTTTTCCAGACGATTCCAGCGCGAGCCGCTTGACCTCCTCGTACGGAATCCGACGCCTTGCGCCGTGCTTGACCGACCGCACATCCCCGCGCCGCACGGCCCCCCTGACGGCCTCGACGGTCCATCCCAGCACCTCGGCCGCCTGCTCGTTCGTGAGCGGCTCGTAGGCCGCCAGGGCGCGCGCGGAGGCCATCATCGCGCGAAGCGTCTGCTCGGCCTCATCCCAGCTGGGCCGGAGCGCGTCGAGCATCGCGTGGAGGCGCGTGCACCGCTCGATCGCGTCCACGGCCCCCGCGACCTCGATGCGCTGGACGTCGCGCCACAGGGCGCGCGTGTGCGCCGCGCGCAGGTCGTCCGTGCACGCGTCGATCACCCACGCTCGAGCGCGCGCCGAGTCGGCCTCGACGTCGAGCGCGGGCCACCCTGCGCGGGCCGGAGCGCGGGCCCACGGCGTCGGGTCGGGCACCCACGCGTCGCCGTGGCAGACGGGCACGCCGCGCGGCTCGACGGTGAGGCCGAGGAAGCGGACGCGTTCGAGACGCCACGCGAGGGAGTGAGGGTCGGCGATCATCGGTGCCCGTACTGCGCCAGCATCTCGGGCGATGGCTTCCACCTCGCGGCTGCGAGCCGGTCCATGATGTCGCGAGCCTCCTGGTAGGTCACGTCACCGCGCAGGCCGCACCGGATCAGCGTCTGCGCCTGGCGGACCGAGCACAGCCCGTTGCGTCGTCGGCGCGTGGCCTCGGCCAGCTTCTCCGAGGCGCTGCGGACCGTCTCGTTCTTCGCGATCGGCACGCGCAGCGCCTCGAGGCTCGCAAGCTGATCTTCGCGAACTCGCGGCACCGTCGGCGCGTACGCCTCGCGCGAGACGCCGCACACGTCATCGATCGTCCACATGCTCCGATCGATCGCGCGGTAGGTGGCCTGCGCCTGCACCATCGCGCGCGCCGCACGCTCGCGACGCTCCGCCAGCTTCCTCGCTTCCTCGGCCGCACGCTCGCGCGCCTTCTCTCGCGCCTCCATCACGGTCGCGCCGGCCGCGAGCTCTTCCGCGACCATCTTCGCGGGCACCGCGTCGAGGTCGTCGCCCTCGAAGATGTCGACCACGTGCGCGAGGTTGTGCGTCGTGTTGCTCGGATGGAAGTCGAGCACGAGACAGTCGGCCTTGCCTGGCGCGAGGCGCGTCCCTCGGCCGACCATCTGCGCGTAGAGCGCCCGACTCTTCGTGGGCCTCGCGACGGCGACGCACGCGGTTGCGGGCGCGTCGAAACCCTCCGTGAAGAGAGCGCAGTTGACGAGGTACTGCACGTCACCGCGCGAGTAGTCCGCGATCGCCTTCGCTCGCACGTCGGGGTCGCTGCCACCGTCGAGGCTTCGCACCTTGGCCGCGCCGACGTAGCCCGCGAGCACCTCCGCAAGCGCGTGCGCGGTCGCGACGCTCGGCATGAAGACCAGCGTCTTCCGCTCGCCGGCCTCGCGCACGAGCGGCGCGGCGATCGCGTGCATCGGCTCGAGCCCTTCCATCGCGCGCGCGATGTCCTCGGCCGACAGATCGCGCCCGTGCTCCTGCTTCGTCGTCCGCACACCGTCGAGGCTCACGCAGTCGAGCGGGATCAAGCGCGAGCGCACGTCGCAGAGGTACCCGCCGCGCACGCCGTCGAGGATCGTCATCGTGTAGGCCGTGCTGTCGAAGACGCCGCCGAGCGCGATGCCGTCGCCGCGGTCCGGCGTCGCGGTCACGCCGAGAACGACGGCTTCACCGAAGTGACCGAGGATCTCTCGGTACATGGTCGCGGTCGCGCGGTGCGCTTCATCGATCACGACGAGCGAGAACGCATCGCGCGGCCACTTCGCAAGCCGCTTGCCTCGCAGCGTCTGCACCGTGCCCACGACGGCGACCGACCCGAAGAGCGCGCCGAGTTTGCTCGCGCGCCGATCGCCGCTCTCGATCTCCACCGCGCAGCCCGTGGCCTCGAGGCGCTGCGCCGCTTGCTGTACGAGCTCGATGCGATGCGCGAGCACGAGCGCGCGCCGTCCGGTCTGCGCGTAGTGGCGTCGTACTATTTCAGCGAAGCAAGAAGTCTTCCCCAACCCGGTGGCGAGCACGAGCAGCGTGCGCCGTCGTCCCGACTCCCACTCTCGCTCAATGCTCGCGATTGCCTCGACCTGGTAGGGTCGGAGATCGTGCGCCTGCACTTTCGTCATGTCGTCTCCTCGCCGCGACGCAACGCGGCTGTCTGTCGTCGTCCATCTACCAGCAAAACGCGCCCTGTCTCACGCCTCGATCGAGCCGCGGCAGCGAGATAGCGAATCGTGACGCGCTCGAGCCGTCGATCGACATCGCGCCCGCTTCCTTCGCCAGCGCGATCCGCTTCGCGCTGTTCACGCGCGCGACGTGATAGTGAACGCCGTAGCGTCTGCACACGTGGCCCCATTCGCGCATCGTGGCGAGCTTCCACTCCGTCGAGCCGCCGAGGAACACGCCGCATCCTTCGTGCAGCCAATGCGCGACGTCGGCCTCGGTCATGCCGTCTTGCACGGCGATCAGCAGTGGAGCGGTGCCGCGTAGCCGCGGCACCCACTCCTCGGCCATTCGAAGCGACTCGGATGCATCGGCCACCTTGTCGGGCACGACGATCCAGTCTGCGCCGCGCCCGAGCAGCGCGACCGCTTTCTCGAACGCGGGCACGTCGAATGGCTCGCCGCGCTGAAACGCCGTCCATGCGCCGTTGTCGAGCGCGTACGGAAAGCCCTCTGTTCGCAGCACGCCGCGAGCTGACACGAGCAGCCGCCACCCTGCCTTGCGCAGCGCATCGAGGTTGCGGCGTGTGCCTGTGCGCGATGCGTACGGCATCACATCGTCTCCAGTCTCTCGAGTACGCGCTCTGTCTCGCGGCACACGGCTCGGTGCGCGTCGGCGAACCGGCCCACCGCTGCCGCTTCCTCTGGCAGCATGTGACACCCGCGCGCACGCGCCGCAGCCGACGCGGCGTCAGCCTCAGCGCGCGCCTTGACGCGCTCCTTCACGAGTCGCGGCAGATCGCCCAGCGCGATCCGCAGTCTTTCGCTCAGCATTTCGTCTGTCGTCATGTCGTCTCCTCGCCGCGACGCAACGCGGCTGTCTGTCGTCGTCTCTATGCCATCCACACGATCACGGTGCACCACACGCACCGCACCACCTCGCAGCCCTGCGCCTCGAGCTGCGCGACCACCTCGCTCGCCGTCGCCCACGGCACGAGCGCGCGACCGCCGCGCATCGAGGCGAGCACCGCTCGCTCCGCGTCGGTCACTCGTCCTCGACCGAGTGCTCCCCACGAAGAGAAGCTGCGATTTCCGCGCACTGCTCCGCAATGCACTCGTAGAACTCGATCGTGACCCTCGGGTGCACGCGGCCCGTTGCCATCCTGTGCGCGGCGATCCGACTCATCACCTCGTCAACCTGCTTGCCCACGTCGTCGTTCACGATGACCTCCCATGCGCTGCCACGATGATCCGGCCGATGACCTCCGCCACATGCGGGACCACGGCGTTGCCTAGAACCCGAAGCCGGTCTGCCCGTTGCCCGGCACCGTCCACCCTTCCGGGAATCCCATTGCCCACTCGACCCACTCGGGGGAGAGAGGTCCACGCGGATGCCCCGGCAGATCGCCACGCTCCGCCATCGTCCACAGCGACGGCTTGCCCTTCGTCGCGTACTCCTCGCGATGGTCGCCCGGGTTGCCGTTGTTGGATGAGCCGTAAGACGCTGCCGTCGGTGTCGGCAACGACGAAGGCTCGAGCGCGGCGGTGCGGAGCTCCACACTCTCCGGCAGAAAGCACGATGGGACACGGTACGTATCCAAGCCCTCGCAGGTCTCCGACGACAGTGTGGAGCCATCGAGAGATCCCTTGTGCAACGTTCTCGACGACGACCGTTGCTGGCTGACACTCATCGACCACCCTCCTGAACTCGGACCACAGTCCGGACCTATCGCCGGCAAGTCCGGCACCCTTCCCCGCGACGCTCACGTCTTGGCAGGGGAACCCGCCGCAGATGAGCGACACCTCGCGAACCGTCTTCGGTGAGACGTCGCGCACGTCGCGCACGCGAGTCGCCTCCGGCCAGTGGCGCTCGAGGACGGCGAGTGCGAACGGGTCGATCTCGCACTGCCACATCACCGGCCCAAGCCCCGCACGCTCCAGGCCGAGCTCCAGGCCGCCGATGCCCGAGAACAGAGAGCCGATGGTCACCGCTTCCCCGCGATCTTCGCGATCTCGGCGCACCACAGCGCGCCCCACATCGCGATCAGCACAGCCTCTGCCTCGTCGTCACTCGCGACGGTGACGCCGCGTCCACGGCACGAGAGGATCGCGGCAGCCTTCCACGCGTCCCGCCCGCGCTTGTGCACGCGTCCGATCATCGCCGACCGCCACACGTACGGCGTCACGCCGACGCACAACCGGCGCGGCACGGCCGCGAGCTCGAGCGCCTCGAGCCACCGCCCGCGCGCGTCGCCCATCCCGATCATGGTCGCCGGGTTCCAGCGGTCGCCGCCACCGACGGTGTGCGCCTCGTACACCGCGGCCATGCGCTCGCCGCGTACGTGGACGCGCTGAAGGCCCATGCCGTTCGGCGGACGCAACGCCGTTGCCTCGCGCTCGACCTCGATGCATCCGCCGAGTTCGCTCGACGCGTGGATCGTGACGATGACGCGACGCGGGTACGTAGGCTCCGCGCGCTCCTCGCGTCGCATGATCGAGAGTTCTCGGTCGATGGGATCGCTGTGACTCACTGGCCCCTCCTCGGGATGTAGACTTCCTGGCGCTTCTCGTTGATTCGCTTCAGGTCGGGGATCGTCTGCGGCGCCTCGTACCGCTTGCGTCCGAGCCTGACCCATCGCTCGCGGCCCTCGCCGCACTCGCGGCACAGCGCGTACGGCGCTCGAGCGCGACCGACGCGGCCTGGCTCTTGCGAGCGTGCGTGACGCTGCGCGCACGATGCCTCGGAGAGCGAGCATCCGTAGGGCTTGCATTCGATCTGCGTCATTCGTCACCTCCGAGCGCCAGCGCGCTCTGCTCGCCCCTCGTCGCCTCCACGTCGAGCCGCATGCGCAGCTGAGGCCGCGCCTTCGCGAGCCTCCGACACGCCATCGCGAAGCGCCCCGCGTCAGGCTCGCAGCCGATCGCGCGCCGCCCGAGCTCCACCGCGGCGACGAGCGTCGTGCCCGCACCCATGCACGGATCGCACATGAGATCGCCGGCCGCGCTGTAGTCCCCCACGATCGCGCGCATGAGCCACAGCGGTTTCCCGCCCGTGACCTCCTTGCGCGCCGAGGGCCCGATGTACGCGCCAGGAAGCGGCCGCGCACCTCGCTCCTCGCGCGCCTCGATCGTCGCCCAGCGT
>Ga0181352_1000129_pt1 | contig 36290 bp, 46 predicted proteins | sample Fa13VDMLBSN_FD_130103 | JGI IMG/M metagenome (GOLD analysis project Ga0181352, IMG submission 130103) | Freshwater viral communities from Lake Michigan, USA - Fa13.VD.MLB.S.N | ecosystem: Environmental > Aquatic > Freshwater > Lake | place: USA: Michigan | collected 2013-09-23 | reverse complement strand
GTCTAGTGCCTGGGTGATGTCTGATCTCTTCATTGTCTGATGCCCTTCGGGGCCGAGGAGAGGGGTGGAGTACATCATAGCCCTAAGCTATCGCCCCTGTCCAGTAGATAGCCGCAGGCTTGCCGACTACTGTACAGATATCCAGCATAGGGAAATCCCTAGCCGTTGATTTATAAGGCTTTTTTGGGTGCTGGCACGATTCTTTCACATAGAGGGGTGTAGGACCGCAGTTTTCGACAGACAGACACAACCAAGGAGAGCACAGCATGAACATCGACCTGAACAAGATCCTGACCGACGCGCTGACCGCAGCTGTAACCGAGGCCGTCAAGCCGCTGGAGGAGCGCATCGCGAAGCTCGAGGGGATCAATGGCGTCCTAGTGACACGTGTAGCGCAGCTCGAGGAGCTCAACGGGTTCGCGCTGGAGGATCTGATCGAGCGCAAGGCTCGAGAGGAGATCGCCAAGCAGCTTGGCGCAACGCTTGATGACCTGGTCGGCTCACGCATCGAGGATTGGATGGGCAACGAGGATCTGCATGACTACCTCGACGGGGAGAGACTCATGAGAGACGTTGACCTGACCGAGCAAGTGCAGGAGGCCGTTAAAAATTGCCTGCTGACCGCCAAGATCACCCTCTGACAACCCACGGGGCCCTCGGGCCCCACACCAAGGAGAGAAACATGGACCACAACGACAAAATGCTGGCAGCTGCCCACAGCATGGAGCGACTGGGCGGAAGCTTCGCCGAGGCGATCGCTCGCGCGTACTACCGCGCCGACGCTGGCAACAAGGCCCGATTGACCACGGCCTTCGCCGACCTTTTCGAACGCTACGCCGAGTACCATCGCGAGCACGTTGACACGATCATCGCATGGGTCCGGGACCGCGCCGACGAAGCGATGTGGTACTCGATGGGCTGGGACATGGTGGCCGAGGCGTGGACCGACGACGACATCGCTGCATACATTTGCCCGGACAGCACATTCCAAGACGTATGGCAGGCGATCGGAGCCGCGCTGGGAATCCCGGCCGAAAGGGCCGCGTACGCGGTGCGTGTGCATGACGTAGACGGGCTCCACGTCCATCAATTCGAGACCGAGACCGAGGCCGAGGCCTACGCAGAGCGGATGCTGGGCAGGCCGCTGCATGGCACCTCGGATGTCTCTGACTACGGCACCCGCATCACGATCGTCAAACCCTAACCCTACCGGGGCCCTGCGGGGCCCCATGGAGCACACCATGAAACGAATCAAGGCCCTGCTGCAACCCTACCGCGTCATCGCGATCGACGGGTCTCTCGGCATCTGGAGCCGCTGGGAGCACCGAGCGTGGACGGTCGAGGATGCCCTCGACTGGGCTCGCTGCTACCCCGCTGCGGCAAGGATCACCATCACAACCCGCTCGGGCCGCATCGTCGCGGCACGTTGACCATCACCCTGGCGGAGCTCCCGCCAGGACAACCACGGAGACCACCATGGAACACGTCGGCACCATACGCTTCACGGCCTCGCTGCTGCGGCACGGCAGCTGGGGATCACACGAGCTCGGGCAGCACCCGAGCAGGATGGACCTCTACCTTGCCGACGATCGGCGCAGGGGCTGCATCGAATGGGACATTCCGGACCTCGACACGACAGAAGAGATCGGCCTGTGGTTCGACGATGCCGGGGCCCTGACCGACTACGACGGCATCATGTCGTTGCCGGCGCAGGCCGCGACGATCATCCGCGCCTACGGCCTGATCGTTCCGAAGGAAATGCTGTGACGGCCTCGATGCTGATCGACCTGATCAGGTCCGGGGACTACCGACTCCGGGCGGTGGGTTCCGGGGCCCCATGGCTAGAGCGCCGGACCCGCCTCGGATGGGTCCGCGCCCGAGCTGCCTCGAACATCATCCGCGCCGCTGCGGATGCAATCCAGCCGCACATCGACGGCGGCATCAAAACATGGAGCAAACAATGACCGACGATCAACTGCGCTCGTTTGCGCTGGGCTACTACCACGGTAGGGCTGATGGTGTCGATCGCAATCCGTACTACGAAAAATTCCCGTACACGGATGCCAATGAACTGTTGACGCATCTGTACCGGCGCGGCTACGACGCTGGCGTGGCTGACTACGCCGAAGGAGAATCAAAATGACCGGATTCGTTTTCTACGATGGACCCTCGTCAATCGACGGCGCCCCGATCGTCGGCATCGCGACAATGGAAAGCCGCAACGGTAAGACTGGAGACATGGTCCAGACGTTCATTCTTCGTGCCGACGAGCACCCCATCGAGGCGCTGCGCACGGGCGCCGATCGCTCGATCTGCGGAGACTGCGAGCTCAGGGGATCAGCTGACGAGCCCCGCCTGTGCTACGTCGATGTCGGCAAGTCTGTTGCGCAGGTCTGGGCGGCATGGACCCGAGGCGCCTATCCTCTGGTCAGCCCCGCCGAGGCCCGTGCTCGCGTGACAGGCCGCAAGGTGCGCATGGGTGCCTACGGAGACCCCTATGCTATCCGCCGGTCAGCATGGGCATGGGTAGACGCTGCCGACGGGTGGACGGGGTACACGCACCAGTGGCGCCGTGCCAACGCACAATGGCTGCGCGCCTACGCGATGGCATCGGCCGATTCCCTCGCCGAGCTCGAGATGGCGCAGTCCCTCGGGTGGAGGACGTTCCGCGTGCGTAGACCATCCGAGCCGCTCGCTCCGCGTGAGGCGCCGTGCCCCGCATCCAAGGAGTCCGGCTCACGCAAGCAATGCATCGACTGCCTCGCCTGTGACGGTGCCGACCGTCCGGGCCGCGCATCGATGGCAATCATCGTCCACGGCCTGATGGCCAGACATTTCGGAGCATGACCATGACAGACACCCTGATGAAGATCCCCGAGCCGGTCTTTCACTTCTACGTGAGCAACGTCGGAGAATGGCGCACGGGCAAGGATCTGCGCACCATGATGAAGGAGATGGACAAGCAGCGCCTGACCTACGCAATCTGGTATGTCCCCTGCGAGGAGACCGAGCCCTACAACATCCGGTGGTACCGGCCGCAGGTTGAAGGAGCCTGCGTCCTGCAGGTAGTGGAATTCAAACGCAAGTAACTCAGCCGGGGCCCTTCGGGGCCCCAAGGAGCTCCTTATGAAAGAGATGACCGCTCGATACCCCGGAACTTGTATCGCTACCGGCCGGCCGATCAACCCCGGAGACCCGATCATCTACTGGGGCACAGGCCGCGCCGAACTGATCGTCCGGCCTGTTACGGAGGAGACCGAGGCCGACGATCATGCCCATGCGTATCTGTACGCGCGGAAACGGAAATGGGTATCAGCCGCGCACAAGGATGCCTTGAACCGGGATTGGTACCAAAACCATAAAGGCCGCTGCGAGGATGCACCCTGCTGCGGCTGCTGCAACTGAGGAGAGAACCATGTACGACTTACACGCATACGTTCGCAACACTTGGAAGTACCGCGACGGCTGGGCAGGCCAGGATGACTGGACCTTCATCCAGACCGTCCGGCTCACCCCCGCGGTGCAGGTGCGGGAGCCCCGCGACTACGACGATGGCGGCAGCTGGGTGCAGTACGCTCGCCTGCCGGCCGGCACCACCCGGAAACGGAAGGCCGAGATCATCAGAGCCATTCAGCACACGGTTAGCGGGAATTCGTGCCAGCACGAGCACGACTGCTGCGGGTGCGCCATGCACTACGCGACGGTCAAGTCCATCAGCCGGCGCGATCTGATCATTCACACCAACGTCGCATACAACTACTGAAGGAGCAATACCATGGACCCGATCATCCGATACAAAAAGCACACCGACGTTCAAGAAACGTGGCGCGAACATGGCTGGGTGAGCCCCTCGCAGAACCCTGCGATCGTAGCCAAATGGAAGTTTTACCAAACCCTCGGAACCTTGGGAGACTGCGATGCCGCAATTCAAAGTGACGATCAGACGAACCGTAGCGTTTGACGTTACGATCGCAGGTCAGGATCAATCCGACGCCTTGCGCAAGCTCACGACGCGCACGTTAGCGTATGATGATCGGGACCATGAGCGCACCGAAATCCTCAACATCCGGCAGCTCTCCGATCACGGAGTTTGTGATCTGTCTGACGGAACATGACGGGCATCTAGCAGTCCACGCCTACCATACGGGCGCCCGAGACGGAGAAGCTTTCGTGCTCGGGTGCTCGATCATGGCCTCCCTGCGCAACGCCTACGAATTGTCAGGCACGGTGTCGGAACTGACTCAGCAATAACCGCAGATCCTGCGACATCCGGAAGGTACCCAGGCGCCGCCATGCATCGTTGGCATCCTCGCCCACCACGTCGCTCATCCAATACGGCCAGCCGGTCTCCCGCGCCACACGCTCCCCGGTGCCCGACGCATCGTTGTCCGCAATGACGAGACCAGCCGGCAACGTCGCAGCCACCTTCGCGAGGTTGCCTGCGGAGAAGCAGACATGGATCGTGTAAGGCATCTTCAGCGACTCACAGATCAGCCGGACAGATAAGCCAGTGGCGTAGCCCTCCACGAGGATGTGCGGGCCTCGAGCATTCATGGTGAACGTAGCCCCGCTGGTGCGCTGCCCTGTCAGGAACTTCTTCGTACCATCCGGCGAGATTAGCTGGCATCCGACCAGCCGGTCGCCTACCTTCATAGGGATGACCAGCAGCACGGCATCATCCGTCTGCCAGGACAACCCCTTCATCCCAGAAAATCCCTTGTTGAACAGGTAGTCATGCTCGAAGGGCACCGACTTGCTGATGATCCAGGCTGCTTTTCGCGCAGCCTCTTCCTGCGCTGCCTGCGTTTTGCCTGCGTTTTGCCTACGTTTTACCTGCGTTTCGATATCAGCCGGACGATCTGACTTCCATACCGATACCGCAGTTTCGGTCGCATGGTTCTGCACAAAACCATGATCGCCCATGTATTTCGCAGCACCGTTACGCTTGCGAGGATGGTCCTCGGTGGGGTACCTACGCCACACCCCAGGGGGGGGGAGGTAGTCAATCATCAGCCCATGCAGCCGGCAGAAATCCAGAAATGTCATCGTCTCCTCCCTTTTATGTAGGCTATCATCCGGCTACGGATGTACCCTTCAACCTCGCGATTAGGCATAACCGGCAAATCTTTCAACCCATTCGGCCAGTGCCCAAACTTTTCTCGGAACGTATGCGACGCCCGCCCGCGGCTCCAACCCTTGTGCAACGTGTTGTAGTAGATCATCGACCACCACTGCTGCTTGGTCATGGCGTTGACGTTGCGGGGCTTGAGCTCCTCCATCTCACCCGGAACTTCCTGAACCAGACTCTTTCGCGGCCTAACATAGCCACAGTGGGAGCAGATGTCCGTACCAGAGGACCACAACGCTCCGCAGGCCGGACACTTGGCCTCAGCCTTCTCCTTGTCAGTCGGTTCCTTCTTCGCCTTCTCCTTGCCATCATCCAAACCGTGGACGCCGCTGCCGTACACCTCTTCCCAGTCTTCCCGGAACCGCAGGTAGTTGCCCGAGTGGTCTAGCCACAGGGCGAACTCTTTGCCAGGATGCCCACGCATTACCCTGCCCATCTGTTGGATGTGCGAAGACAAGGACTTTGAGAATGGCCGCGCGGATATCCCGATCATCACGTCCGGGACATCGAAGCCCTTGGTCAAGATGTCAGTAGCGATCAGCCCGTGCATTGTCGTGTCAGGCTTGCTGAACTCCTCAATCACGTCGCGCTTGTACTGATCGTCATCCTTGTAGCTGATCGCCACAAAGTTGTAGCCCTGCTCGGCAAACTTTCTCGCGAGATCAGCCCCATGGTTCACGCCTGCACAGAACACAATCGTCTTGCGAGGCCCGCCAAAGATTGCGGTGGTCTTGGATACCCACTCCTGGACGATGTCACCGGTGATCTTCTGCCCGCGGCTCGAGGCTTCTGCCTGGGACCATTCGCCGGCAACCTTCTTGGCCCCGGTCATGTCGATCTCTTTGGCAATGAACACCCGCAGCGGGACCAGCACCTTCTGCTCTACCAGCTGCGACGTTGTGACAGTTGAGATCACACGGTCATACACCCGACCCAATCCTTTGGTGAACGGGGTGGCGGACAGGCCGATGACTTTGATGTCTGGGTTCGACTTGATGAACTCGACCGTCTGCTCGCGCATAGCGTGGCACTCGTCCACGATCAGCAGGTTCAAGCCAGGGAATGAGCCACGTTTCTCAAGCGTCTGGGCCGAGCACACTTGAATGTGTTCAGCCGGCCGGTATCGCCAGTGCCCCGACTGAAGCACTCCATGGTCAATCTGATACCGCTGCAACCGTTGGCTGGTTTGGTCACACAAGATGATCCTATCCAACAACATCGCAGCCCGATTGCCCTTCTGCTTTGTTGCCTGCAAAAGAGCAATCGCCATCTCGGTTTTGCCCGCCCCCGTAGGGGCGTACAACACTTGCGCTCGAGACCCAGCCAGAAATCCATCGCGCAAGGCATCGAGCGTCTTGTTCTGATAGTCCCGCAAGGCCAGCATGGTTTACCCCTGAAGCTTCTTTAATTGCTTCTGTTGCGCAGCCACCTGCTTCTTCAGCTCCGCGTTCTCCCACTGGTACCGATCCCGGCTAGCCTTGACCGACTCCAGCTCGACGTTCAGCACCCTGATCTCATTGCGCAGATCATCGATCAGCTGACCTGCCATGACCTTCTCTTCCTCTGGCAGCACCGAGACGGCCAGCTGCTTGGTCAGCTTGTCATTCTCGTCAATCAACGTCTCGATCATCACCTGCCGATCATCTGGTTCCTCGTCATCCTCTTCAGCATCAGCCGCTTGGGGCTCAACCGATTGAGCCTTGGCTTTGGGGGCCGGAGTGGAAATATTTCCACTTTTGGCCTTCTCAGCATGGGCGGACTTCTCAACCCGCACCGAGTTGACCAGGGTGTGACTGACGCCGACGAACTTCCCGATCTTGCGATTACTCCAGAGGCTGCACTCCTCGTCCGCCAGCATCTCGCGGATCATCCGACGCTTCTCGTCTCGAGCCAGAGGCTTGCCGTGCGTAGTGTTGGACTGCCACTTCAGCATCCTCACATCACGCCAGTCTCCCTCTGTAACATCCGCCTCGATCTCGTATTCCCCAATCTCTTCCGTGGCGCGGAACCTGTGGAACCCGTCCACCAAAACATACTGATCCTCCACATGCACAATCCGAACCGGAGGAAACTTGACCCCATCCCGCATCAGCTCCGCATACGCTTCAACCATCTTGTCATCCATCGCCGTCCGGCTTTGGTACTTCTGATCCACAACCACGTCTTTGAGGTTTACGAACATCGTTTTTCCTTTTAAGTTACCTGTTATATCCCAGACCAACCTACCTGCCAGCATACATGTTTCTGAGTCGCCCAAGGGGTGGAGCCTTCTCCTTCCCCCGCCCCAGGCGGCTAGATCCCTACTCCTAGCGCCCCAGGCTTCCCTCGAGGCAGCGATTCTATTCATCCTGGGCCTTGTCTACCACCCTTGTTACCCAGGACTACACTGATCCCTCGCTGACAGGTCAGTACGGACTACCGGGGGTGATCGGTGCCGTGTGTTTCCTTCCGCGCAGCCCATTCAGGCCCTTACTAACGTGCGGAGTACGGAAGGCGTGGAAACGAAAAAGCCGCTTACTGCTGCCCCCGGTGAGAACCCATCTTTCGACGGGCGGGAGCATGAGTAAGCGGCCTTGCAATCGTCGGTTCTCACGCCAACAGATCGAAGTCTACTCGTCTGATTTTTGAATGTCAACCGGCTCGGGATCGTCATCCCATTCCTGCCAGTCTGTATTTGTGTAGACGTACACCGGGGTATCCACCCCCACCCAGGCACACTCGATGTTGAAATCAAAGTACTCCCAGGCTTCGTCGTGGTCCATGCCATCACGGTCCATCAGGATCTCTACGATACGGCTGGCGTCATATACCAGCACTCTGACCATCTGATTGCCGCGCCAGATCATCGCAGGGCCAAGGATCGCGGCATCCATCTCGGGTTCAGCCAGTCGCTTCATTAGTTCTCTACCCAAAAAAAACAGGGCTGCACAGAGCCCTGTAAGGCAACAACCAAGGGAGGAGGAACAGACTTCATCGTACCACATTCCTCAGGGCTTCTATCGCTGCGTCTACCGAGTTAGCCTTCAACAAGGGACCACCCGTCCACTCGTCAAAGAACTTCTGCTCTGCCTCGGTAAGCCGCTGCTGGGATGGGGGTTTCGCCCCGTCCTTGATCTCAATCAGAAGGGTGCAGCCGCGGTATCCCACCAACAGATCCGGCAACCCCTCCCCCTGAGAGATCACCCGGACATACGCCCCGGCCTTACGCAGCGCATCCACAATCTCATGCGCGTTATTGTCAACCCGTGCAGCTCGACGCACATCAACCTCCGTTCCGTTTTTTGCAATTTTGCATCATGGTGTATTGACTGCCTGCCAACCTACCTGTTACATTCGCATCCCATTTATCGGATAGGAGAACTATCTTGCGAGAAGATTTTCAGGACTTGGCAGACGAATGGGAGCGTTGTGCAGAGGTTTGCACCGCACTTCTGAGAACGCTGCAAGAGTGTACAGAAGGTCCGCGGACGGCAGTGGTTGCCGCCCAGATGTTGTTGATCACGTTATGTTCTATCTGCGAAATTGAAGAAGAAAGATTGCATGAAATGTTGAGGCGCTTGTGGCAACTATACAAGGACGCAGAGAAGGAGCAGACACATTGAAGATCACCAACAAACACAACCTTCCGCAGACGATTGTCAATGTGCTGCATCGTCCGACGTACTCTAAGGGCAAAGCCAACATCTCTGCAACCGAGTTGTTGACTGCGCCTCGGATTGTGCAGCTCAAGCGTGAGCACTGGGACAAGCTGGAGCAGGATGCCGCGGAGATGGTGTGGTCCTTGTTTGGGTCTGCCGTGCATAACGTGCTCGAGCATGGCCGGGATGAGCACCACGTTGTCGAGCAGCGTCTTCATGCCGAGGTCAGCGGCTGGTCTGTATCGGGTGCTATCGACCTGCAGGAAGTGGAAGAAGACGGCGTCATCATCAGCGACTACAAGGTGACCAGCGCCTGGACGGTGATGAATGAGAAGGAAGACTGGCACCGTCAGTTGAACATCTATGCGTGGCTGGTGGAGAAGGTCAAGCGCCAGAACGTGAAGAAGCTGCAGATCGTAGCGATCGTCCGGGATTGGGCTGCTCGAGAGGCGAAGGTTAAGCCTGAGTATCCCCAGGCTCCGGTGGTGGTGATCGATATCGCTATCTGGCCGTTTGATACGCGGCAAGAGTTTGTCGAAGACCGTATCTCGATGCACTCAGACGCCATGTTTGCTCAGTCCATGGGTGACCAGCTGCCCGAGTGTTCGCCCGCGGACATGTGGGAACGTCCGACTATGTACGCACTGAAGAAAGAAGGAGGGCTCAAAGCCAAGAAGGTATTTGCAACCAAGGAGGAAGCCGAGGAAGCCCTGACACCCGGCCACATCATCGAAGTACGTCAGGGAGAACGTGTTCGCTGCGCCAACTATTGTCAGGTCAGCGAATTCTGTGACCAGTATCAAACCTATTTGAGGAACCAAAATGATCACGATTCAACTGCATCCTGAAGACCTGCCGTTTGTGCTCGCCGCCATCAACAACCGTGCTAATCGTTTGCTCGATAGCGTGACTAGCCAGATTGATGCGCAGATCAACAAGCGGCCTCCGGTCGGGCAAGTGGAGATCTCGCCCACGCCTACGGAAGCAACCCTCACCACCAAGCGTGGTCCTGGCCGTCCCAAGGGTGTGAAGAACAAAGCCAAGGGGCGTCCTGCCAAGAAAACTGGAGTGTCTAAATGAGTGTTCACAAGAAGCTGATGCAGGCTCGAGTCAAGCTGCAGGGAATCCAGCTGAAGAAGTCTGGTCAGAACAAGTTTGCGGGGTTCAGCTACTTTGAACTCGGCGACTTCCTGCCTGAGATTCAGTCCATCTTCAACGAGGTGGGTCTCTGCGGTGTGGTGTCATACGCCACAGACTACGCCTCGCTGCGGATCTATGATGTGGAGAAGCCCAGCGATCCCATCATCATCACGTCACCCATGGCGGAGCTGGTCCTGAAGGGGACGCACCCCATTCAAAACATGGGCGCAATTCAGACATACCAGCGCAGGTACCTGTGGATGACCGCCATGGAGATCGTCGAGCACGATCAGCTGGATGCCACTGTCGGCGCACAACCCGCGGCACCCGAAGCGCCGAAGCCGGCTAAGAAAGAACCAGCCAAGCCCCCTAAGCAGGTTGAGGGTAAGCCTGGGGGATGGCAGATGAAGATCGGCTTGAACGATGACGGTGATGCGGACAGCTGGGTTGCTGCATTGACCGACATGACGAGCGTCACGCTCGAGATGGCGAACAACGCGACGGATGTGCGGGAGATCTTCAAGGTTAACCGTGCGATCTACGACAACCTCAAGCAGGTTAGCGAAGAGTCGTATACCCAAGTGATGAACATGTTCCGGGACGCCAAGAACCGGTTCGCAGAGGAGTAAGCATGGCTAGCATCAATCGAGTTACCTTGTTGGGGAATCTGGGCCGTGACCCTGAGATTCGCACGTTAAACAACGGGAAAGCTGCAGCATCGCTCAGTATTGGCACGTCCGTCAGCAAGAAGCAGGGCGACGAGTGGGTCAGCGAGACGCAGTGGCACCGTGTGGTGGCGTATGACAAGCAGGCTGCAGCTGTTGGCAGTATGTCCAAGGGTCAGATGGTCTTCGTTGACGGCCGGCTGAACTACCGGAAGTACACCAACAAGGAAGGGGTGGAGCAGAACGTCACGGAGATTGTGGCAAACGAGATCCACGCGATCAGCAAGGCGGAAGCCAAGCAGGCGGTTAGTGAATCTGAAGAGATCCCATTCTGATGCAAACCTCTCAGTATGAAGCTGTCAAAGTTGCCATGAAGCAGGACGCAACCGGCTATGTACTGACCTTGCGTATCCACCCTGACGAAGTGCCGGAGGAGATCCTTCGAGACTTTGTCGGGGCGAGATATCAGGTGGTAATGGTGCGTCTCGATTCTGATGACCAGCCGCTCAAACGTGAACCCAACTATGTCCAGCTCGCCGGGATGTTGTGCAAGAACCAGCAGTTCTACAAGTTCCTGGTATCGCTTGGGCACATCTTCGACGAGGATGAAAAGGAGGCCACTGAGTGGATGCGAGCAGAGCTTGGTGTGAAGTCACGCAAAGAATTGGAGCACAACAAAGACGCCATTAAACGACTGCTACAAATCAATCAGGACTTTCAATCATGGAATCAAAACGCCTGATCCCGTACTCGGTCCACCTGCCTGAGCCGATCTTTAACCAGATCAAGGAAGCAGCCCAGGACAGGAAGGCCGCGTCCGTAGTACGGGATGCAATCACGATGTACTTCCAGGGATCAGACAAGTTTGACGCTGGCTACAACAAAGGGGTCAGCGATGCGATCAAGATTGTCAAAGCCAACCAGTCAGCCAACAGTATCTCGGTCAACGGTTTGCCAATCAGCGAGCTGGTGTGCGCTGCCCTGACTACTTTGTTTAAGGAACCTATTCATGTCCAGAAAAAAGCCCGAAGGACTTGACGCGCTCATCGCGGTGGACGTACCGCCAATCGATGACATGACCCTGCTGGACTTCTTCGCAGCGTTTGTCTCGATGAACGGCCACGTTACCGCGGCAGCAGCGTATGACTACGCCGAACAGATGGTGAAAGAACGTAAGGAACGAATGAAATGATTGACTACAGTGAAGGCATCCTGAAGATCAAAGACCTAATCTACAAGGTCTACCACCACATGCTGGCCAATGACCCGACCGCGGCCAGGATCGCACTGGCTGATATCCGGGTGATTGCCAGTCAGCTGGACGAGCAGATTGTGAAGCAGTTCCCTACTGAGACAGGACACGCGCAATGAAGGAAAAGATTGTTGAACGAATCCCGCAGCCGGTGTTCTGGTGGAAAGGGCTGATGTTTGTGCCGCACCTGACTATCAAGGATGCGTTTGTTGGGCCAGGGTATGGCAAACATGACGTGCGCTACTGGTCTCGAGAGCAGCTGACCTTGCTTGGCGCTAAGGAAGGAACCCACCCGCTGGCTGATCCCACCGTGGATCTGCCGGAGAAATTACAGAAGGCGAAGAAAAATGTATGACCCAGAGTTCAAAGTGATCCGGTTTGAACGGACGCCCATGTGTACAGATGCCCCGACCTACGATGAATGGCGGGATGCTGCACGGAAGAGCCCGCCTGGGGAGGCTGGGTTCTGCACCGACTGCACTCCTGATTATCAGCAGATGATGATTGCTAACAATCGGTGCGACCACCCATGGGTCAAGTTCAAGCTGTACGAAGAGCCGGACAAAAAAGAAATACCGGCAGATGCCCTTGATGAGTGGTCAAGTCTTCTGATGAAAATGAGTGACCGAGGCATAGTCGGATACATCCCAACAGCCATCAAGCTTGGGTACAAACATCGGCGGCGCTTCAGCTTTTAACATCACAACCAAGGGACGAGATGAAACGCTTAATCGGTATCACAACATTGAGCCTGTGCCTTACCGCACATGCCGAGTTCAAGGATGGTAATGACCTGCTGAGTGACATCAACGCTCAGGATTCTTTCAGCCGGGGTGTTGCTCTGGGTTACATCACCGGGGTATCAGACATGGGCATGGGGGTAGTCCACTGCCCCCCACCGAACGTAAGAGCTGGGCAACTGTTGGATATGGTGAAGAACTACTTGACCAACACTCCTGCCGAGAGACATCAGACCGCTGATGTCTTAGTGAATAAGGTGATGAAGATGGTGTGGCCCTGCCAGAAATCCCGGGGGAATCCAACATGAATATGCTGGCTTATGACATCGCCCGCTGCCACGGACAAACGCTAAACAATGAGAAGGCAGGTAAGCCACTGCCACCATGTCAATCGTGTAAACGTAGATTGCAGATTGCCCTAGATCCGCCAACCGCCCGGGTGGTTTACACATGGCCTCCCCGGTTTGAGAACGGGGTTTGTCTAAGCAGGATAGGAGAGTGAGATGCTTAGTACAGACGAGCTTAGATCACTGAAATCACGCGCTGTACGAATGGCCGCAAAGGACGGGGAGTATGGCTTAAACAGCCCAGCGTTTATGTATTGGCTAGTGCGGTTGGCGATAGATGATGAGCGCGAGGCGTGTGCGGTAGTTGTCGAACAAGCCGGGATAAATGGCATGGGTACGCTGGCTGCTGCCGCTGCAATCAGAGCAAGAAAATGAAGCTATCGCCCCATCAGATATTCATGCTGCGGATGTTCGAGAAGGGCTGGGGTTTCAAGATGTTTAACTCTCGCCGGGGTAGTTGGATGACGTATTGGTCACTGCGTTCACGCAAACTGATCGGCCCCGGCAAAACCGTACACCGGGCAGGAAACATCGTGGCAGTGGACAGATTGACTGACTTGGGGCGGGAAGTGTTAAACCAACTGAAGGAGAAGAAATAAATTTCATCGAACGACTTCTATGAAGATGTGGGCGGTGAAAGCTGCCACTTGGAAATACTAAAACAGGACGGGGCTTTGGCCCCGGTTAAACATGACGGCACTGAAACCCGTAGACATTCCAAACCAATACAAAGAATCCGCACAAGAGGCGCTGCAAGATGTGCTGGACGAGAACCCAGACACGGTGATTATTCTGTCGTTCTGGAAAGACCGTGGGCAATTCAAAATCAAAACGTCAATGATTCCTGATCGACTGATGTTGATTGGTGCTCTTGAGGAAGCCAAAGTAAAAGTTATTGCGGATGGGTATGCACCATGAGCATCGAAGCCATGAAGATGGCGCTTGAGGCGCTGGATTCCGATAGCCCGGATATTCAACTACGGGCGGCAACCGCCCTCCGCGCTGCCATCGAGCAGGCAAACAAGCAGGAGCCGGTGGCGTGGATGTGGAGCGACGGAACCACGACAAGTGACCCAGATCGGGCAGACGGAACTTGGACGCCACTATACACCGCACCGCGCCAATGGGTCGGGCTGACGGCGGAGGAGATTAACGCGATCTATGTACAACACCACAACCAATTCGGTGAGTGCATATCAGGCGACTGGGGGTATGAACGCGACATCGAAGCAAAGCTAAAGGAGAAGAACACATGACCCCGATTGACTTTGTTGTTTATAGCGGTGACTCACAGCCCAACATGCCCGTATTCCGGGTAGCCGAAGCCATGCAAGCACAATGCAAAGTGTTCGGCCCGAAGGGGGAGATGGAGATACTGAGTTATTACTGTGATCCGGACAGTGGGTGCATGGTGCTGGAGGTTGACTACTTATCGGAGAAGACATGAACCGCGATGACATCCTCCGCATGGCGCTGGAAGCCGGGATTCGAGACAGCATGGAATACCCGCACATGGAATGCGACGAGCAGTCGCTTGAACGCTTCGCCGCCCTTGTTGCCGCAGCCGAGCGTGAGGCGTGTGCGTCGATCTGCGACAGGTTTCATGCGCGTGACGTTGGTATGCAACCAGCCGAGTGCGCCGCAGCCATCCGAGCGAGGGGAGAGAAATGAAACTAGACAACATACCAATCAGTAACCCCGACCGAGACAAAGCATGGGAAGCGTTTATTAAACGCAAAGACGTTAAAGCGTTTATGAAGGGTAAGTCCGACTTCAAGTTCCCACTCGACGGGTCTTACGAGCTGTGGTGCGTGGCGTGGGACAAGGCGTGGAATGCCGGGTTCAACGCCGCGAACGAAGAAAACAACTGGCTATGAGGGAAAAATGATCCGACTGACCTACACACATATATGCGATCTGTGTCAAAAGAATATCGACACAGAAACCTACGACTGCACAAACCTGATACACGCTTCTTTTCCGAGGCCGATGAGCAGGTACACATATCAGCTTGGTAGTGCTATGGAGCTGTGCAACGAATGTGCTGCACCGATCTGGAAAGCACGTGATGAAGTCATCGACAAGTGTAAGGAGGGAATGAAATGATTGATTACAAAGACTACGAAACGCAAGTTCGAATCGTGCAAGAGTATCTGCAAGTAATGGTTGCACGCGGCGACTGGCACGGCGTTGCTGATGCCGCGATGGACATCCGTGAGATGGAAGCCGAGCAGAAGCACAAGTTCGTCAATCGTTTGAACACTTGGGGGGAGAAATGACAGAGTGGCCGTTCCCGATCAGTCTGCCCCCGCTTGATCAATCAGAGCCGCCAATCGTGGACAAGCCGCCCAGGTTTGATGAACTGATGGACGAGGTGGGAGAAGCGCCACTATGATCTGGCCGGTTGTGATCAAGGCACAGCGCACATGCACTGTGTGTAAGACGGGATTCCCGGATAGCAACTTTTTTCTTAACAGCAACAGGAGGCTCAGGTCAGTCTGCAAACAATGCCATCAAGCTCGGGCGAAAGAGTGGAGACTCGCCAACAGAGACAGATACAATCAACATCAACGTGATAGAAAAAATGACAGTAAAAGAAAAGCTCGAGAAGTTCATGCGGGATCGCAAACGTAGTGTAGACACCGCTACACTAGCCGCATATTTCATGGTTGCCACCAGCACCATCAACCGATGCATGAAGGAGTTGGAAGATGCCGCGAAAGTCCAAAAAGACACAACAAGCAGAGGCAAGTACGTCTGGAATTGGAACTACAGAATGGACGTGGCCCACAAGCCTATTGCCAAATTACAACCTCAACGCGCTCCAGTTTCTTGCGGAACGCCGTTTAAGGCGCCAACAAGCTACCCCAACATCCGAGGCTACGACGACTAACCCAAAGGTGAAAAATGGCCGTTAAAACACTCGCTGACATCATCAATGATCGAATGGAGATCAACAACATTATGGAAACAGATCAGAAGGCAGACGACTACCAGGAAGGCGGCACACACTACAAAGCCATGGGCGTAGAACCCTGGACTGTTATGCAGCATGTGCTAACAGAAGAAGAGTTCATGGGCTACCTGAAGGGATGTATCATCAAGTACGGGATGCGCCAGGGTAGGAAAGATTCGCCCGATGCCGACAAGTGCCGTCATTACATAGCGAAGCTGCAAGAGTTCAACTCTAGCTACTGATGAATAACAAATTCACATCCAAGCAACGCGCACACATCCAGCGGGTCAAAGAACTGCCCTGCTCGGTGTGTGACGCGCCTGGGCCGAGCGATGCCCACCACATCAAACAGCACCGGCAGTACACCGTGGTAGCGTTATGCAAAGACTGTCACCAAGGCCCAGTCATGGGATGGCACGGTCAGAAACGTATGTGGGCAATCACGAAGATGGATGAACTGGATGCGCTCGATGTCACTATCGAACGCCTCCAGAACAGTTGATTACTTCTTCATAGACTTGCGGACTTCTTCTGCCTGCCGCGCCAGCTCGATGATCAGCAGCTTGGAGCGGTCGATGTTCTCGCGCTTGTCTTCTGCGCTCATCGACGTATCCTCAGTCACAACCCGGATGTATTGGCGAACCTTTGCCATCTGCTTAGACGTTTGATCGTACATCTTAGCCAGCGCAACCTTGTCACCCTTGTCTTCCAGGATAGCCTGCACCTTGCTGCTATCGCCGATCGCCGCGTAGTGACGCATATCCGCATACGCTTCGCTGATACCCTTTGCGTTCTCGTAGAAGGACGTGACGTACTCGGACTGAGTAGACGGCAGCGACTTGATGAACCCGACGCTGGCAATGTCCATCCACTTCTCCGACGGGTAGGCACCTTCCTGGAAGGGAGACATGGCATGTTTAGATGCCCAGGCGATCGTCCCGCCCAGCCAGCCAAAGTAAGCTTTGATCGCGTACTCTGCTTGCACCGGTGACATCTCCGCTTTGGTCGGCAGGAACAGATTGGCAATCCCGCTCACCGCGATAGCCAGAGGACTGGTGTTGTCCGTCTTGCGCTCTTCCTTAGACAACCGCTCCATGCCGGCCGACTCAACCGGGGCACCAGTAAAGCTATCCTTATTGGAGTACAGATCAACCAGCGGCTTGAACATCTGAGGCGTGGGGTTCAAGGCAAACGTATCAGATAGCATCCGACGCAGGGTATCCTCAAACTGTTTACCTTCTGCGCCCTGATCAAAGATCTGTTCAGCAACACGCTCGGCCAGGGTACCAAACGCTCCGATCTCAAACGGCTTGGGAATCCTCAGCGCGTACTCCATGCCAGGAAGCTTGAACCACCAGAAGTTGTCACGGTCCCAGGCATCACGTTTCTTGAACTTCTCGTCATCCTTGAAGGCAAAGTACAGAGCCAAGGAGGCGAGAACAACCGCAGACGTAACCGTGGTAAATGACGTAGCCTTTTCTTTGTCCGATTGTTCACTCGGCTGGCCTGTCATCGTGTTATAGAACACCCGAACAGTTGGGCTGATGCCATCACGACCAAGCTTATACAGACCCTGGACACGAGCATTCAGGAACGGGACGGTCTGCGTCAGGAACCGCATGGCACCCCATGACCCTTGCATGGAGAAATCCAGCAGGTCACGCGCCATAAACGACGCTTCAAGATGGTTGTAACCTTTATCGCGCAGCTGGTTATACAACGCCATCCGGTTGGCGGCTTCCGACTTGTTGCCCCAATCCTGGTACTTCTGCCACGCCGTCATCAGGCCATTCTTTACCCGATCTGTGGTGTTCAGAATGCTGTCTTCCGGTACACCTTGTTTCACCAGACGCTTGACCAGCTTGGCCTGATCGCCTTCATACATCGAGCCAAAGTTAAAGACTGCGCCGCCGGCGAGAGCAGAGATAAACCGCGGGTTGGACTTATCAGAAGCTTTCCAACCCTGGATCACGTTAGTCCATGGGTTAAAACTTAAGCCGCCACCGGAGATGGCAGTCGCATGGATCGAATCGCGAAACAAGTTGCGTACTTTGAAAGGCGGGCCAATCGTCACGCCGTACTGCAGCAGGTTCTTAAAGTCCCGCATGGCGCTAACAAACTTGGACTTGGGCCCCATGTAGCCAATCGATGAGATGGCCTCAAACAACATGGGATCTACCACCTGGACGTAAGCCGGGATGCCCTCAATCATTATCTTGACAGATGCGACATCACCATCACGGCGAGTAGTCATCCAGCCTTTCAACGACCCATCTCCAACTAGCTCATCATTGGAACGCAGATAGATCTTGTTGTTCCGCATAACGTACTGAGGCTTCAGGCTAGGTATCACAGCGTTCTTATCCATGCCGGCTTTAACTACTTCAAACGCTGCGCGATCCTTCATCGACGCCGACAGAATGTGATTCCAGTTCTTGACGATGTTCTCCAACAAATCGCCAAACGGACTGTCGCCACCTTCAATCTTGTGCGAGAAGTACTGGTTAGGCAGGCCGGAAGAATCCATGGCTGCAGACAACATGCCGTCTTCCATCTCGCGATAGAACGGGACGTACCAGATGTCATTGGCAAACCGCTCATAGCCAATCGGGTTCTGCTCCAGGTCCAGGACTCGAGCAGCTTTCTGCTCATCTGACAGATCAGTACGACTCCAGGTATTGGCAATCTCCCGTTCCGTCGAGGTGATGAGCCCTTGGGCCAGAGCTACCTGCAGGACTGACCGGTTGAGCTTGTTCAGCTCATTGCGCACCTTGGTATACAACGCCAACCTGGGCTCACCGTCCAAGTCCCCGGCAACCAACTCATCGCGGTTTTTGATTAGGAACGGCATGTCATCCATCTTGGATTGCCGCCCGGTCCTCAGCAATTGCGCTTCACGATTCAGTGCCATCCACATCAGGAACCGATCCACCTCGGCACCAACCGGCTGCAGAACTTCAAACAGACCCTTGCTGTTTTCACGGATGTCCAAAGCCCCGTCATTCAAGAACACTTGACCATGGAACAGCAGTCCCTCGAGCGCCCCGTCTACAGTACGGGACATCCGAGCCAGCATGTAGGCATGTTCGCTGTAGTCCTTGATAGTCCGGTACTGATCCGCAATACCCTGCGCCAGTCGCCGCCAGAACCCATCCTTCATCTGCGCCACTTTGTCGATGACCGTGGCACGTTGCGGCGCATAGATTGGCTGCGCCTTCTGCATAAACTCATCAGTGACGCCATCAAAGTCTGCAGGGTTCAATGGCTTACGTTTCTGCAGGAACTTCTGAGCCGCATCGATCACCGCTTCACGAGTCGGCACAACGCTTTGGGCAAAAGACCCCTGGAAAAGCATCAGCGGCGTGTTGAATTGCCCATCACCTTTTGCCAGACTGTCCAGGGCTCGGATGAGCGACGCATCAGAAGGCAAGTTAAACAGCGACTTGATCTTCTGCATAAACTCTTTAAGCCACTGCTTCATCCTGGCAATCAACGACTCACCGTTGACAAACCGGTTGCCCACAATCCTCGAACCGTTAACGGCCCAGAACTCAGAGGGATTGAAGTATTGATAGAACTCTAGCGGCACATCACCGTTCTGGATCATCTCCTTAGCCATCTTCAGCATATGTTCCCCAGCCAACATGGGATCGCCAAAGTGGTACTGACTTAAAAGATCAAAGAACTTTTCTTGATTAGACGTAGCAGCCCGACGTTTAGCCGCAGTGAACTGCATCACCCATTCATTACGGATAGCCTTTTGAATATCCGGCGGCATCATCCGTTCCAGGTGATGCAATATCTCGTGGACTACAGTGAAATCATTGGCTGCTTGCGGAACCAAGCGCATGATCTCGGAGATGCTGTTGTATTCGCCAGCAACACCCTCTTCCTTGCTTTCCCGAATGCTGATACCCAGCCGGTCTACCAGGGACGGATTCTGACCAATGAACCACAACGCCAGTTCAACGCCATCATCTGATAGCAAACCTTGACGCCGTGCCCGAAGTAAACGCTCACGGATGTAATCAGCCCCGCGGACCCGCTCTTTAGGTTCCTTCTCTTCCTGGGCTGTTGCATCCCTGTCTAGCGCGGTCTTGACCCCTTCAATGAAGGCAGTGTCACCAATAACTCCATCATCATGCTGCTGATTCAGGAACTTGATGCGTCGCTTAGTCTGCGGCCTGACTCGTTGAGTGACAGGCTCAATCGGAACCACCGACAATGTCCGCACGGTAGCTGGTTTACCGCGGGCATCAATCAGACGTTTAGTGTGTGCATCATTGATATTGGCGACCAGATTAATTCCGTACCCATTGCCACTAAGAATCTTGGTTAAGATTTCTGTAGCCGTTTCTGGGCTAAGAACACCACGCATCTTTTGTCCGACACTGGCAAAGTATGTTGACTTGAAGTCTTTAACAATACTTCTGCCTACTCCGCTTTGTGTAAACTCAAGCTGATACTGTGACCCATATTTCTTGAATTTAATCACATTCCCCATGGTGAGTTTGTCCACTACCTCACCATCTAGATCGGCCAACTCCATGGCAGCTTGCGGGGACATAATAGCGCCGGCTTGCTGTGCAATCAGCTTGGCAGCATCAAACCCAACAGGCATCAAGAAGCCTTGCAGCAGATTGCCTTGATCGTCCGTATAGCTGACCAGATTGCCACCGCCTGCAGCTTGTTTGCCGCGTAGCAAGTTGCCGGTAATGATGTAGCGCGTTTCTCGAGCACGGTTTTGCGCTCGATCAAATGCATCAACGATCGGGATCTGTTCAATACCCGACCCATCTTCCGTAATGGCCGGAGTAGTTTGTTCAAAACTCCAAACTATTTTGTCTTCTTGCAGTGCTGGATTTTCAGCATTGTTTGCAATTTGGCTAAGGCGCAACGGAAGAATGTTAGTTGCCCCGCCCAACACGGCAAACTTCACTTCCCAATCACTTAACGATGAAGCATTCTTGACGCGATTCTTTTTCTGAACATCAACGACAACACCATACAAAATGGCGCCGTTGTTATTCAAAGAAACCGTTTCGCCAATTGGCGGCAACCGATTCTTAAAGATGCTTTGAGCTTCGCGAATAGCTTGTATCTGACTGTTAAATGCTGCACGTTTAGCATCTGTTACTTCTTCTAGCTCATTAAACGCTTTGGTCAAATCTTCAATTTGTTGAGTAGTGCCGACAAAAAATTCAGTGCGTTGCTCTTCCAACCGCTGCGTCTTGGTCCTGCCATTCAAAGCTTTGTCGATCAAGTCTCGCACTTGGGCACGGGTCAAAGGCTTGGTCAATCGCTTGGCATCAACCTTATGCAACACAACTGCAGCAGCAAACGGACTAGACGAGCCTTGATCAGCAGGCTGCAACTCGACCGTCTCTAACAACTTGGCATCAAGTTGCTTGGCTTTAGCTTCCAGGTCGTTTTGGCCTAACGACTCCATCAAGTTCAACAGTTCGTTGTAACCAGCCACAAGCTGACCATACAATTCATTCTGTTGTTTTAGCGGCAACAAGCCAATACGGCCAGTAACCTTTGCCATGGCATTGACGGGGTTGATATCGCCATCTTCATCAACTCGGATAGGACGGCCCAACAATTCATTAAGTTCATCATTGTTGCCAACCAACTCAGCAGCCACGCGATCCCCGTACTTGTTCATAAAGTCAGGAGTCTTCACGTCCTGTGCTGCGGTCTTTCTACCTGCCGTAGTATTAGCACTTAGTGCCGCCATTTTGTTGGCAAGCACAGCAGCAGGACGCAACTCAATAGGCACATCCGCTGAAAGCTGGATGTAGTACGGCAAACCAAAGACGGCAGGCATTCCATCAGGCGCTTTACCATCTTCTGTGACTTGACCAGTACGGTTAATCCTACCTAGCATCTGGACGTGGTTGTTGATATCTGCTTCAGCCTGGGCAATGATCATCATGCGTCGGCGCTGATCCGCAAACGTCACAGACGAATGCATAGACAAACCAGTTGATCCCGACCGATTGATGATCAACGCATCAATAGCCCCATCGTTGAACTTGGCAATCGTATTCTTTTTGCCAGCAGTTTTAAGCTCTGATTTTTTGCGCGGCTCAAGACGCGACACGCCGTTTTGCGTAGACACAACAGCTTGCCGGCCCGTGATCTCACCTATTGAATAGCCCGCTTCTTCAATACGTTCTTTGATTGCATCAATCGGGGAGATGGGAATCTCCAAGTCCCGTCCCATGGCGCGAATAAAATCCCACACTTCTTCATAAGCATTCAGTGCTTCAGGCCCCAGCTCTTCATCAGTTAAATAATGCGGAAGCTTCTGACCATTCGGGTACTCAATCTTAACGGTGCGAACTTTTTCCAAGTAACGCATCAACACATCAGCAAACGATGCATCAAGCACATTACCAATCTTGGTGTTGTTGGCTTCTGCATACTCCATGATAAAGCTTTCCATGGTGTTTGAAACCGTGATCACCGGTTTCTCACCACGCCTTATCGCTGCAATTGCCAGATCGCCAGTTTCCCGCGCCTTCAACGATAGCAAGAACGTACCAAGTACGTTATGCATAACGCTAGTAAAGTTGATGGATTCAACTTCAGGGACAGCAATAGAGCCGTCCTCCATTACTTCACCTTGCAGGTCCAAGTCTGCTTGTAGAAAGCGAACCGACTGAGCCTTAACTTGGTCAAACTGTACAATCAAACGCATGGCAGTTGACAGATCTTCTGCCGCGGCTTGATCTACTTCGACGGTTTCATTCGTATATGAAATACCTTCATACGATCTTTCACGTCTGAGATACTGCGTTGCCTCAACCAACATAGCCGACACAGCTTGTTGCATCGGGATAGAAGACAACGAATCAATCAGCCGTTGCGGATCACCAGGGAATGCCATACCAATGTCGGTCTTGTTGTACGCATCCAGCACGTCAACATTTTTGGCAAAAGTGGCAGACGAGTAGAAAACTCCACCAGCTTTGTTAATGTAACCTCGGACAATGTTGCCGCGGCCAGTGCTTTGTTGCGGCGGCGATTTTTTACCAATGTTGTGAGACTCATCCATGATTAGCATGGTGTTCTCATTGATAAACTGATCTAAAAACTGATGGCGGAAATACAACTCTGGTGGCGTAGTAACCTTGAAATGTTGCTTGTCACGTTTGGTTTTACCGGAACTCTTGGGGTCCATCTGCCTGTAAGTCGTAAAGATGGCGTCATAGTTACCCAAAGAGTTGTTCTGCATCATCTGAGCTAATGCCGCTTCATGCCGCTTGTTGTCTGGCGTATCCAGAAACTTGCCACGACGCTCAGGGATTGATGCTTTCAACTCGGCAATCTGTTCGCGCAACGCTACGACATTTGAGTTAGTAGAAGTCCTCAAAAAGTCATTAAGAGCTTTCTCTCTGGGATCTCCTTCCAATCCAGCAAACTTGTCGCCCAACTCCACCACAGCAAAGTCATCAGCGTTGTTGCGCAATTCCAGAATGTCAGCTTCGATTTCCTGCTTTTCTCCATACCACTGCAAAGCTTCAGCATCCAAAGGGACCGACGCTTTGTTGTCAGTCATCAACGGGCGGACATTAGGCATCCCAATGTCATTCAAATCCCGCATGATGTCGCCATACAGATCCGGCATCTGGGTGACAAACACCGGGATCTTGTTGTGCAACATGGCATAACGGATCATGCCGGCAACCACACGGCCTTTACCAATACCAGTCTGATCACCAATGATGAACCCGCGGTTGGCTTCAATGTTATAAATCGCCAACGCTAAGGCTTCGACCTGTTCAGCTGAAAACGCTTTGGCAAACTCTTCCGGTTTGTATTGCAGTTTGGTTTGAACAAACGTATCAATGTTGCCAACCTTTTCCTGCAAATTGGCAAACGCTTCTTGAATAGGCGTTAAATGATTAGTCGCAACTAATGTCTTAACAGATTTATTGGATGAAAAATTGTTATACGGAACCTGAAGCTTCTGCGTTTGCTCTTCCGTCAGTCGTGCTCGAGGCGCCCCCGCAACAGCGGCTCCACCCACTGGAGCAGTCCCGCCTCCTGGTACACCTGCGCCGCCTCCGGGTTGTTCTTCTCCAGCACCTTTGGCAGTCCCAGCCCCGGCACCTGCCGTTGTTTCAATATCTCCTTGATCGATGGGTTCTCCTGCACCAGGAGCAGCCCCGCTTCCTCCCGGTCCAGCGGCACCTCCAGCAGGCCCGCTTGGTGCAGCAGACTCTCCACTTGTTTTAGCTCCGCTTCGTCCGCCTCCTCCGCCAGATCCTGCACCCTCGCCGCTAGGTGGAGTAGGTACACCTTGTGGTTCAGAGCCAGTCCCGGTGGTCCCTGTATCGCCCCCAGGAGCTGCCTCGCTTCCCCCGAAGGGGCCCATGTCAATGTTCGAGCCATCCAATACTCCTTCAAGCTGATCCCAAGTTTCAATGATCCTGGGCAGCGCAGCAGCCGGCATGTTGCGTCTGGTCGCATTGGCTCGACGCCCATCAATCACAATCACATCAACGGGATAAGTCGTGCCTTGCTTGGCATATAGATCACCCGCAACAGTAAAGTGATCTACCACGTTATATTCGTTGTACAGCTTGTGGAAGAATGACCGCTTGGATGCAGCACGATAGGATTTCTGCCGAGAATCATCATCCAGCTTATTCGGCCCGCCAATCAACAACACAGCGCTACCATCATCCTTCATAGCTTGAAGCGCATTCAACGAGATCGCATGATCACGATGCGTAGTCGTGTAGCCATCAATCGTGTATGACTTATCGCTTGTGCCATAAGGCGGGTTAGCCAGCACAACATCAACTGACTTAGGCTTGAATTGCGCCGAGCCCGCATCTTCCTGCGTGACAGTAAATCCTTGCGATTGCAACGCCGCAACACGGTCAGGATTGATTTCATTGACCGTAGCTTTTTTAGGGTCAGTGCCAATAAGCAAAGCGCCTTGCCCAGCAGTAGGCTCAAGCACTGTAGCTGACTTGCGATAATTTGAATTCACTCCCATGCCCAATTCAATTGCGGCAAACGCTAATGGCAATGGAGTGCTATACGCTTGATTGATAATGCTGGTGCTATCGCGCACATTGAGCGACGGCATTTGATTTTGCTGGAACTGCTGCAGAGCGTTGTATTTATCGAGTATTCCACCAGGGCCGTTAAACACATCCCGCCCATACAAAACACCAGCAAGTTCTACCGCTTCATCAACAAGCTTGGCGTCGGCAGTACCAGCCTCAATAGGACGGCCCAATACTTCAGCTGCAGCGATACGAGCCTGGACAATAGTTTTGTATCCTTGCCCAGCTTGGAACGTCTCGAGGAACTTGTTAGCAAGTCTTACACGTTCAGTGTTTTCATCCGCCGGGGGAGCTTCTTCAGTGGGCGTTTCTTCTGCCGGCTCTTCTGCCAGGATGGCATCAACGTCTGCTGCTTCCACTGCCGCGCTGGAATCTAATCCTTCCAGGTCTGCAGCACGAGGATCAAACTTGACGCCCATGTACCATGATTTAAGGTACGGCTTGGCAATATCGCCAAGGTCAGCAAACATGGCGCGTACATAAGCCGCAAAAGTACGGGCACCTTTTTCAATGTGATAACCGGCTAGCGTAATACCAGCCTGAATAATTTCTGGATCAAGGCCACCAGAATAAAGAGTGCCACCCAGTTTGCGACGTAGAAGCTCACGCGCTTTGGCCGCGGCATCATCAGTAAAGATCTTATTAGGCCCTGGCTCCACAGCTGGTTTGCCAGCAGGCGCTTCACCGGCAGGCGGCGTGACAGGCGGCTTGGTAGCCGTAGGAGCAGTAGGCTTACCCGCAGGAGTTTTAACATTAGGGGGAGATGAAACGATTTTTAGATCAGGAGTTAATTTAACAATGTTGCCAGATTTATCTATGCCGCTTGCCAACGCATCTGTTACTTTGCGAAGTTGTGCGACACGATTGTTTAGAATCAACGGATGATTGCTACGCAATGCCCCCCAAAGGCGACTTCCTCCATCATTTCTTAAATTATTAAGAAACTCTTCAATCGCCCGTTGTTGTCGCGAGCTAATTGTGTTCGGCGTCAATGGTTGCGCAGGCGTAGTAGACGGCTGAGTAGGCGCTGCACCAGTAGGAGGCGTTACAGGTGGTTGGCTAGGAGCGGTCGGCGCAGGCGCGCTTGAAACTTTAGGTCGATATTCTTTCCCTCCCGACAATGCAGATTCTGACGGGTAAGTATTAAAAGGGGGCGCTGACAACCAATCTTCTAACCTCTGTTTACGGGCAAACAGAGATTCAATCTGATTGCCAACCCCAGGATCTTGGCTTTGACGAAGCTTGGCAATTTGTGCTTCTAGATTATCTTTTTCATCTAAAGCGCGTTTGACATTATCAGCTTCTTTTTTAGTAGCAAATGTTTGCGCCCAATTACCATCTTCTAAGAGCTGCCAACCAGCCGGAACATCTACCCCATTTTGATCTTTGTACTGTTGTTTGACTTCATATCTAGAAGGCGTAGGCTGAACAGCAGGTGCTTCTCCAGTAGGAGCGGCCGGCAACGACTTACTAACAAGCTCGTCAAATTTTGTTCGAGCATTCTGTTGATTGGGCCAAAAAGTTATACCGCCAACAAACTCTTTGCCATCGTTATCCCAAAGCCCAACGCCATACATTCCTGATTTGGCTTGCCACATCCGCGCCTCGGTGTTTTCGGCAAGCGGCTGCGTAGCCAAATAATTGCTGGGCGGTGGCTCCGGTGTGGGAGGAACAGGAAACTGCGTAGGCGGAGTAGTCGTATCTACAGGAGGTGTCGTGGGCGGTTCAGCAGGTGGTTCAGTCGGCGGAGTCGGCGCTGCGCCAGTCGGAACCGGAGCTTCTCCAGTAGGTTCAGTAGGCGGCGCTTCTCCAGGAGGAGTCGGAGCTGCACCCGTAGGCGCAGTCGGAGCGGCCCCAGTAGGCGGTGTAGTCGTAGGCGCAGTAGGTGCTGCCGGCGCGGCAAACTTATCCCGGAGCAACTGATAAACAATACGCTCTACCGGTTGTAAAAGTTCTGGCGGCGTACCAGGGATAGTGATGAGCTTGCCATCTGAATCAACAACTTGTGTATCGGGCGTACCTTTAGCCTTGGCCTCGAGCGCAGCCAACATCTGTTTCTGCTGTTCTTCCGTCTGCGAATCCACAAACTTTTGAATCGCGTCAACAGGCGGAGGCGCCGCAGGAGGCTGACCAGGAGGCAATTGCCCCGCAGGGGGTTGACCAGCAGGGAGTTGCCCTTGTTGACCCGGAGCAGGAGTGGAAATATTTCCACTTTGAGCGGCTGCAGGCGGCGCTTCTGCTTCAGGTTTGCGCAGCAGACCGAGCACACCACCCATCGTGCCGCCGCCAATAGCCGCCATGGCAGCAGTCGCGCCCAGGCCAGAAGCCAGCGAAGCCTCAGGGTTGATGTTCTGCATTGCCACGTTACTGGCAAATTTGCCACCCACCTCTTCAGCGACTTCACTAGCCGACTCACCAAGCAGACCTTTGATACCTGAGCCCAGACGGGTTTCGCCAAACTTGGTGGCTGTGCTAGTGCCTCCGGGGGTCTGAATCGTTTGTGAAACTGTTTTGCGCAACGGCACATTAGCCATTGCTTCTTCAATAGTCTTAGCACCAGGAAGCTTCTGAGCCAGCAACGAAATGGTAGACGCTGACGCGCCAACAGCTCGAGCCCGATCCAACGCCATCTGCTTGGCAGTGGCCGGATCAATCTGCTGTTTGATTAGTTCCTTGTACAGCTCTTCGTAAGATTCCGCCCCGACATCAGCGCCTTGTTGCAGAGCGCCCAGACCTAGCGCAGTACGGTATGCCGCGGTTTGAGCTGCCTGAGCACCAGCCGCAACCGGGACACCGGCCATAGCAGAACGGGCCAAACTAGCACCCTGAGCAACCTTGGCCCCACCAAACGGAACTAATAGTTGGGGAACCTGTTCCAACAGAAACGAACTGATCAAAGCAGGATCTTTGACCGTCTCGCCAAACGCAGTACCAAACGCCGACAGCTGGCCGCGCTTCTCTGCTTCCTGTACTGCGGCAGCGCGTTGAGCTTCGCGCATCTGCAGGCCGGGAGATTGCATCTCCTCGCCATACTTCTTGACTGCCGCACCAGCCCTGTTCAGGGCCGTATCCATGTCGCCGGTCGCCAACCCGTATAGCTGTGCCGGAAACTGAGCCAGACTGCCCAGCCCCTTGACAATCGAGGCGGCAGGATCAGTAACTAGCGCCTCGGTATACGATCGATTGCGAGCTTGCTGCTTTGCTGCCGATCCCTGTTCTTGGATTGCCTGTTGCAACAAAGCCGGGGACGTGCCCTCCGGTGCTTCAACAGAGTAGGTGTATCCGTCCGGACCCTGTACTTTGAAGATCGGCATAATTGACCTTATTAGCGGGGAGCATTAACACCCGTAACTCTAACATTTTGTTCAGCAGCAGACCTATAGTCAGGCTCTGTCAAAGAATAGTTTGGCCTGCCACCTTGTAATGCCGCCAAACGCTCTCGTAAAGGTTTAGTCAGTCGCTGGATTTCCAGCTTTTTATCACGTTCCCAGTTGTCCAAAGCCGTGATTTGGTCAGGCTTCAAATTGGGATCGCCACGGTTCAAGTTTGCCAAGCCAATAGGTTTCCGCTTGTCATAGTCTTCAGCGGCCTCACGCGACTGCTGGACTAATTGCCCCGTCAATCGTGAGATTTCTTCGCTACGGCGTTGACCCATAGTATCTTCCTGCACAACCGCAGCTCGGACCAGTTCTGCTTCCACGCCCGCGGCTTTGACAACCCGATCCAGCTGACCTTCTGCCAGCTTCACACCAAGATCTGCAGCAGCGATTCTTAGCTTGGCACGAAGCTCATTGTCGTTAATGTCCTTACGGCTTGCCAGCTCCAGCGCCGTCCGAGCAAGATAGTTGCCACGGGTTGCATCACCTTCTGACATATCAGTAAGCAACTTGGCCACAACACCCTGGCCTTGAATTGCAGCCTCCAAAGCTTTGCCTTTGGCGCCGTACTTAGCCACTGCTTCAGCCTCTTGCATCTTACGGAGACTCTCTTCTTCTCCGCGAATCTGCGCTTTACTGGCTTTCTCAGCAGCAGCTTGTTGCTCAAGATAGTTAAGCCCCGCAGCACCAGCACCCGCAAACTCATTGCCTCGAGTACGCCCAGCAGCACCCAACAGGAACCGCGCCAGCCCAGCCAGCGCCTGTTTCTTGGGGTCAAACTCCTGGCCAGCCTCTGCCCGAATCTGCTCAATTGCCTGTTGACGGGCCCTGAGGTTCTCCGGACTCATGCCCGGATACATTTGACCATGCATAGTATTAGCAGCAATAGATGCTTTGAGCGCATCTAGCAATTCTTGTTGCCGTTCGTTACCTTGCGGCATTTTGGCAAGCTCTGCTTTAATAGCAGCAAGCGTATCGCCTTGCCCTGGTTGATATCCTCCCAATCCACTAACGGCATTGATAATAGATGGATGCGGAGACATAACCCCCTGATTTAAGCGTGCCATAATGCTGCGCTGTAATTCAGGCACGTTAAGACCGCCGGCAACATTAGGAGCTTCTGCGCTTCCCTCGGGCTGGGCGCTGGGCGCAGCGGGCGGGGTACGGCTAGCAATCCCCGATGCTTGCGACGTGGGATATGCGGTATACCCGCGCGGCAAACCAGCTTCAGCAGTGGGCGGCGTAACAGTTGATACTGGGGATGGAGCATTACGAACAGTTGAACGACCAGGGAAAGCAACTTCTGGGCGATTTTGTTGGAATTGTTGTTTTTGAAGTTGTAGTTGGCGTTCCGTCAAAACTTCATATTGTCGTTTAGCTTCTGCAAACCCAGTAGGATCTTGCCCTTGTCGTCTAAACGTATACCCTTCCAAAGTATCACGAGCTTTGTTGCGTTCGTCAGTAATTCTTTGTAGTTCCGCATCCAAGATTCCAGCGCCTTGGGAAGAACTAAGCTGCCGTACACCAGAAGGAACAACCGTAGTTTCAGGTTCCGAAATAGGATCAACCTCCGGTACTTGTGACCCAGTTGTTCCAGAAAACGCTACGATCCCACCCGCGGCCATAGCTTTGGGCGTCATAGCCGTATTAGCTCCAGGCGCTGCAGCCAGACCTTGAGCCAATAGATTACGCTGCGCATCCTGCAGCTGGGCCTGCTTTTGCTGCATAGCCCCGCTGACCTGAGTGGCAAACTCTTTCATGCTGAGATCGCGCACCTCGTCTTCCCGTTGCTGGGCAATCGTGGGCGGCTCACCCCGCGGTTTCATCTTCATCTGGATGTCCCGCATCGCTGCTTCTTTCTCGGACTTGAGCTTCTGCAGGGCCAGCAGGTAGATGAGTTCCTGACTGTTCTGATACCGCTGCATCAACTCAGGCTCACGCCCGCGATACGCATCGACCACCGAGGAGACATTGGAAGGCATCATGATTAACCCTCAGGGAAGAGTTTCTTGTAGTACTCAGCCAGCACAAGCCCAGCACCAAGGTCGCCCAGGATTTGGGAAACATCGCTTGCGTCTTGGTACGTTTTATTAGTCGTGCTAATCGGCAGCGTCTTCAAGATACCGCTTATGAACTCCATTTTCTTCTGCGGGTCTTGAAGCTCTTTCTCAAACTGCGCAATGTCAGCTTTGATGCCTTCCGATTCAATGGCCCGCTGGGTTTCACCCGCAGCTGCCTGCTGTTTCAGCGCCGCCAACCCATAGTCTTGAGCCTGCCTGTTCGCAAGCAACGCCCGATCTTCCTCAGTGCCAAACAATTTGGCCGCGACATCGTAAGCGTTCTTGTAACCTTCACCGGTAATCTTGTCGAGCAGCGTGGCAAGATTGCGCTCACCTTCTGCTTCCATGATGGCTTGACGATCCCCACCAAATGCAGACGCCCCGCCAGGACGGGTGAACCGACCCAAGGTTTCCAGTCGTTTAATACCAGCCGCACGTTCTGCCTCTGCCCGCTGCGGCTCAAGTACTTGCTCCAAAAACGGATTCATGTACTTGGTGGCAATACCCTCATCCGTGAACGACCGAGGCGTATACGCCTTCATCATATCCGTGGGGATGGTGAGATTACTTAGCCCCTGGAATGCCTGTTTCTGTAAATCAGACTCCCCGGCGCTTAACGGACCGGTATAGGCTTCATAAGGCGTCTTGGAGTAAGCTTCCGCCCGTGCCACCAAGTCTGTTACCGCAGGAGCAGCCCACGAAGACAAGGTGCTGGACGAGGAAAGTTCTTGCCCTGCAGTCGGATCAGGGGGGAGATTCACGCCGGGGCTATTGGAAGTAGCCATAGTAACCTCACACGGGAAGGTATTTGTCGGGGTTGATTTGCTTGCCCTGCTTAGTCGTTCCGGTGCGGGCTTTGCGGATTTTGTCCATCATGGCGTACAGGCGTTGCGCTCCGGCGTCTGAATTACCGTTACCCAGATGGCTGACTACGTCGGCAGGGATTACAAATTCCCCGTGGCTGAGAGCAGCAGGCTGCTTGCCCTCAATGTTAGCAGGAATCTCATCTGCCATACCATCTGTCGGCCCGCCTAAATAGCGACCTCGAGCAAGCCCCGCCAGACCACCACCCGCGAAGGTAACCGGTGCAGTCGTGTCAGTAATCGGTTCATACCGCAGTGGCGTGAAGTATCTACGGCCCGCAGAACCAGGACGGCGGTTGGTATCGTCATACTGAATACGTTCTTGCACCGCCCGATATTTCGGCACGGTGCCACTCCAGCCGCCCACACTACTAATGCCGCCTCCCCCACCATCTTCTGTTAGTAAACGAGTTAAAGACGGAGCAAGCGGAATCAGATCTTTTAGTGCAGGTAACCCAGCTGTAGTCGTAACAGCACCTGCAGCATTAGCCGCTGCATCAGCAGCAGTAACCGGAGTGTTGGCAGAAAAATAATCTCCTGGGGCTGGACCACCACCTGCGGGCGAATCCATAAGTGGCGTAATGTCCTGGTCTAATGCTGCTTGCGCTGTCTCGGTGTCCGTAGGCAATACGCCTTCTGTCCCCGCACTTTCTACTGCATCGTAGCCAAGCTCCTGCGTCAAGTCTGCAGTAGAAAGCGAGTCCAGCCCGCCGACATCCGATGTACCAATGTCTAGCGGGTTATAGAGCGAGGGGGGGTCAGACAGCGGAGTCATACCTAGATCAGGACGCCCAGGAACTGGCGCGGCTTCCGCGACTCCCGGCATATCTTTTACCAGTTCTCCCATGGTAACTTCGTCCAGGCCAGCACTCAGCCCTGCCTGCCCAAGATCCGCTGCCGTAATACCACCAATCTGTTCTGCGCCATAGCCAGCAGCCAAACCACCAAGCTCCGCACCAGCAGCCCCAGCGGCACCAGCGCCTAACCCAGCATTAGCAGCCAGAGCACCAGCTTCCCCGGTCAATCCTGCAACAGTAGCCGCTTCGCCAGCCCCGAGCAACTCAGGCGCAAACGCTCCGCCGCCTGCTGCGATAGCGGCAAACATCAGGGCAGGCGTGACGTATTGCATGGCGTCTTCACTTGACGCCCCGCTGGTCGAAAAGATTGGATTGCCCTGCGGATCAAAGTCCACGTTGTACATCGTGTTGCCAGAGCCAGCATAGGTGCCGCTCCACACGTTGCCAGAACCCGCCCGCTCATGTTGGTAGCCTTGACGAGCAAGAGGCTCATCAGCTGCAGAATTCCAAGCTACAGTCGTGGTGCGCCCTGTCGGTTTTTCGACCCATTCCCCAGAGTTAGCATCATAGGACGGAGCTGTTTCCGGTACTTCCTTTTGCTTGATCTGAGACAAGCTGGTGATGCCACGCGAGGCCAGATCCTGCGCCATCTGCACATCAAGCCCAGTCGCCCCGCCAAAAGCAGCTCGAGCACCACCCTGCCATCTACTCTCGGTACCGTACTGCGCTCGCTGATCGGCAATCTCTGCGGCAATCTTGTTGGTTTTGCTGTCGGCGCTGGTAGAAACAAACGGGCGCTCACCAACCTGGGGGGCAAGCGTATTGATTTGCTGCATCAGGGTTTGCTTGGGGTCAGCAACCATTTCGTACTTTGGTGCCTGATAAGGTGAGATACCCCCCTCATCATTCACCATGTACTTGGTTTCGGTGCCAACTACTCGAGCATAAGACTCTGGCGTATATCCGTTTTCGTCGTAGCCACCGGGGAACGTAACCAGACCTTGGCTATCAAACCAAGACTTATACTTATCCGGGTTGTCCCAGATACTGACCAGTTCGTTGTACTGTGATTTCGCATCAGCCATCATTAACCCCCGATTACCTGCTGATCTCTTCCCAGTCCAAAGAGCCAAGCACCTGATCCCCGTTGGATGCTGCCGCGCAGGTCAGCGTTAGCTCATAAGCAGTCGGGGTAAACGGGTCACGCTCAAGCTGGGTGGTAAATAGCGCCGCCTTCAAAATGTCCACGCTGGCCGCTCCTTGGTTGGAGCCTTGGAAATAGCCCGTTGCCAAGATGCGCCCAGTGCCGGTAGTAAACGCCGTGCCGGTGATGTTGTACTCCACCCCCGAATTTGTGCCCGCACTTACCCAAGTGCCGCCGGTCGTAGTGCCAGAGGCAATCACCGACCACTTGTAATTTGCGTTGTTGGTAACACCTAAGATTGATATGGCGGTCAGAATGGCAATTGCGTCTAGCCGCGCTGTCTTCAAGCGGATCGACACGATGGGGTAGAGCGTCCCGGCGGTGGTCAGCGTGGTGGGGCTTGTAATGGTATTACCGGCGGATAGCTGCGCCCCACGCAGTTCATAGCCGCCCTCGGAGATCACGGTGGAGCAGACCTGCTTAAGAGTACTGGCCCCGGAGGTGGCCGCAGTGTTGGTCATCTCATACCGCAACGGCAGGGAGGCGGTGGTGATGTAAGTAGTGGTGACAAGGTTGGCGTGATCAAAGTTGTGCACAGGGATGAACTCCCCGTTGATGATGAAGCCCGTGCGAACTGTGCCAAGGCCCAGCCACTCGACGTCCATGTACAGAATCTGCGCCTTGGAAGAATCCAGCGTCAAGCCCGAGGGCCCAGTGCCGTTCAAGGGGTCCTGGTTCCAATCGGCCTGGGCAATTCGCGTATTGACCACAGAGCCCGTCACGCTGCTGCGCTCGACCATGTAGTTGGTCGTCCCGTCGCGCTCAAAGTAAATGCCGTTGGCAGCGCCATAGTAACCGACACGCTGACGCAGGTTCGCCTTGGCCGTACCAAACACAAAGGTGCTCATAACCAACAGGCTCTTGCCCGGTTGATACGCAAAGACTTTGATGGTCTCGCGGATGATCTGATCGCCGCTGGCGGAGCCAACAGTCATGTTGATCAAGCCCTCATCCGCGCTGAACGTGGCTGCTGCGGTGCCGGTGATGCTGTTGACCCACAGGTTGTTGTCCGCGTAGCGGTGGGAGGAGTCAAACAGAGTCAGAGGGTTGCTGACCCGCAAACGGCCAAACGCATCGACGTTAGTGCCGCCAATTGATACCGGGATTGCGCTGTCTGTAGTTGCCACAAGATTCCTTATCGCCGCATCCAGCTGGTTAAAGTAGATGCGAAGGATGTTGTTGAACTGGTCAACATACCGTTTGTCGTAGCCATCTGGTGCATACGGCAGGGCGGGCGCACGGGTGCTATAGGTAACAGTGGTAAGCATTATCCCCCCGATACCCCAGAACCTGAGGCGCGACCATCAGGCTGTACATCTAGACGCATCGAACCTAGTTGCCACGCCACTCCAGTGCCGGTCGATTCCCACTTCATGGACATTTGGCGACCGCGCATCCGAATATACACCTGCCCCGTAAACTCATCAATGGTGTAAGACGTACCGGGGACAGTCTGAGTTACCGATGCATTACCACTTCCGCCAACAGAAGACGGAGAAGTAAACCCAGAGCCTGAGTTTTTGAGCGGCTGCAAAGTTAGTACCCCGGAAGGAGACTCTGCCGTAGACCCCCGGAACGTCAGATCCGGCAGCACCCTCCTGACAAACATAAACTTGTCACCATCATCCAGGTCAAACTCAGCAGAGGTAATGCTGGCAACAATCGGCTCCGTGGATGAAGTCGTGTTGTCGTCCGTGCCATTCTCATGCTGGACGATGTTGTAGTTGTACGTTGCCCCCAAGGGGAAACCCTGCAGCGCCGAGTCTAGCCAAGCAGTCCGGCCCAGATTGCCGTAGTACCAAATTCCGGTACCGCCTTTGCCGTCGCTTTCAGCGTAGTTATACACAACATACCGATCTAACACCGTGTTTGGGCTGGCGCTTGTGCCCGTTCCATCTGGCCCACTGATTGAACAGTAGAAAAACCAGATTTCGTTAAAGCCTTCATTAGTACCAGCTACAAACTGATAGCTCTGCTCAAGGTTGATGTCACCGTAGATGTACTGACGCAGGTCACAGATCAAGGTTTGAGTCTTACCGTTGTACTGATAGAACTTGTCGGTGCCCATCCAATAAGCTGTACCGTTGGCATATGCCACGGCATTAGGCCCCGTCAACGAAATGTTGTCGCCAACCAGTTGGGCAAACCATGGGTCTTGAGGGCTGATGTACTGCAACGAGTAGATCGATGTATCAGTCCACACCAGAATTTCCTGCCGTGCCTGCATCCCGGTGATGATTTTAGACCCGTGCGATAACAGCAGACCACCTGCCTGATTGGTGATTGACGGCGTCCAATTGATCGCGCTTTCCTGGTCTGTCCAGCGGATCTGCATCGGGTTCTGAGTCGTCGGGTCTGAGGCGTTGTTACAACCCAAGGCAAAGACAAAACGGTAGATATCTGATACCAGAATCCAGTTCTGGATCGTTGGAACGTCCGAGGCCCCGCTTAATGACGATAGCAGCACAGCTCGAGCGGCCACAGTACCGCTTGCATCCCAGTAGTACATACCGCCACCGACTGGGCCAAAAACCAGATCCTCGCCAAAGTTAGCCTGGGACCAGATCCGCAGTGGCAAAGTACCCGCAGCGCCAGTGCCCCACGACCCGCTACCCCAAGATCCAGCACCCCAGCCTGAAGTTGAAGTTTGCACCTCTGATCCCGAGGCAATTTGATAAGCAGCCACCGTTGAGCTGCCGCCTCGTACCTGTGTGACGGTTGACCCGTTGGTATGGGTTGCGCCAGTAGTTCCGCCCACGCCTCGAGTAATCGTACCGTCCAGGGTGCTACCAACAATCGACGTATACGAGATTAGCTCGCTGTCAATAAGCACCACACCTGATGCATCAAACCCCGTAACACTGGTCAACGTAATAGGGCCGGTACCGCTGGTGGTCGTAATCGCACCGTTCAACGTAGTTACAGCCCCTGCATCGCCAGAAGTAGCAGTGACAGGAATATAGACAGGATCGCCGTAAGCATGAGCTGCTGCTGTAGTAGAACTGTACCCACGAGTACAACCAGTTAGGTTGCC
>Ga0181352_1000128_pt1 | contig 36290 bp, 57 predicted proteins | sample Fa13VDMLBSN_FD_130103 | JGI IMG/M metagenome (GOLD analysis project Ga0181352, IMG submission 130103) | Freshwater viral communities from Lake Michigan, USA - Fa13.VD.MLB.S.N | ecosystem: Environmental > Aquatic > Freshwater > Lake | place: USA: Michigan | collected 2013-09-23 | reverse complement strand
TAAGTTACCGTATGTCGGTATTCCTCTATTACCTGCACCAGCTTGTCCCTTAGTAATCTCCAATGTCTGCAAGTTAAACTCAGAACGGATATTAATGCTAAAGTATTTAACGATCAATTCAATCAAGTTTAATCTAACTGAATCAGGATATTCAAACTCTACAGACGTGCTAGGAGAGCCATCAGCGTGATTTGTTCCGGGGGGTAAGTAAATAACCTCTCCATCTATAATATCGTAATCGTAATTAGGATCAGCAGGCTTGCGAAGATATGTGAACACAATAGGCTGATTAGTTACAGGCTGAACCAACCATTTATTGTTCTGAATAGCAGCGATAGGACGCTTAACTGTCGGCTTCAATATCTCTGTACCAATTCTATATCCAAAATCTGCTTGATTTAAGAACTCGATAGGTCTTAGTTGAGATACCGCTGTGTCACAATCCTCAGCTTCAAATGTAGAGAAATGAGAACGTATATAATACCAATAGTCTTCTGGAATATCAACATACCCAAAGTTATCTTGTCTCAAAGGAACTGAACCTGAGTCACCTATTGTTTTAACAAATGGCAACAAGTCATCAGTAATCTCCCTCTTCTCCTCAAATACTTTTAATAAGTCATTGATTTGCTCAAGGTTGACATATCTGATAGCTTCATTATAGGATTCGGGGGTCACATAACCCCCATATTGATCCTTTCCTAATGACGCATATACGTTATTTAATATCTCTTGTAAATTCATATTATGCTACACTTACTGGCATTTTACCAAATGATTGCTCAATGTTCAATAGAGTAATATTTATGTTAGTTGAGTTAAAAACAATAGTTTCAATAGTAGCTCCAGTAAAGAAGTTATCTGCGCTATTATTTGGATAACTAGGACCCTTAGCGTATCTGCTAATTTTTCTATTAGTATTCTCAACGCCCTGTGAATTTACAACATCTTGAACTGAAGATGTGCTAATAATATTTTCATCCATTGAGAGAGTAAATTCATAACTTCCGTCATATAAATCTACTCCATAAGAGAATGTAGGATTAAAACCTTTATATCCACCAAACAACAATTCAGAATCTTCAGACAAAGCAATATTTGTACTTGTATTGTATTTAACATCAACCAAAGTAACAGTATCATAAGCAGTGCCATTCCATTGTTTCTCAAAACTAAGTTCTAAATCAACAAAAGAACCACATGGTAAATCTCTTAATGTAATTGATTTATTAGCTGTCGAATTATTAATTAATATTGGTTGAACAGTACCTTCGTAATAAGGCTCGTTAACTACAAAAGAAGCTTTAATCTTACTCCAGTATTTATAATTAACATCTTCAAACTTCCAATACGCATCATTTTCTAAATTAAGTGCATTAGTGAAATTATACTCTCCTGTAGTTGAATCGCCTTTATATACAGGGAAATCAATACTTGAGTCTTGCCAAGAAGCTCCAACAGAATAAGTTGATGTATTATTAAAAGAAATGGTCACTATTGTAGACCCTCCACTAAATGACACCTCAGAAACTTGTCCGTAGAACCAAGATGAAGTAGTTGGATTGTAGAAAGATAAGTAATCATTTTCAAAAATATACTCACCAACATCTCCAGTAATAGAAATTTCATAAATAAGAGAACTAAAAGCCGTTCCTAAAGTTGCGTTCCAAGCTGATTGTTTTGACCCATCATTAGTCATCAACTCGTAAACAGAAACCTCACTTGTTGAAGCGCCTAGGTTCGCTACTTGCTCTTGCAAATCAGCAACTTCTGCTTGCAAAACTGATATATCTAATGTGTTACCTTCTACCTCTGGTACTAAATTACTAGTTGAAGATTGAAGGGTTTCAAACATTTCATAAAAACTTGGAGCGCCTTCCTGCCAGTTTTCAATACCAGTCCATGAATTTAAGTCTCCTACATCAGTAATCAAATTACCCACAGAAGCTTCCAACGCTGCAATTTGAGCAGGAACATCTGCTAAATCTTCAAGCAAACTATTGATATTAATACCTGTATTGTTTACCCAAGTAGGTCCAGTCTCTCCGCATCCACAATCGCTACTGCAATCTCCGCAAGAGCAAGAACCAGAACAAGAGCCAGAGCATCCACAACCACAACTAGTGTCGGTTTGCTTAACAACCTCAAAAATCTCTGCAATATACTTCTCATAAGTATTCTTATCTCCACAAGCCTGAGCCTCTTTAGCCATAGTGTACAACAACTGAACATTGTCAACATATTGCTGCAATGGACTAACAGAAGATGACTTCAGGTAAGAGATGTGACGATCCTTCAACTTGGTCAAGCAACTTGACAATCCACACATATTACTTGTGCAGCTTACATTAAACTCTTTAACAACAGAAGATGAGTTAATCAATATCAATCCGTCATTTTGAGTCTGAGAGGTGTTTAAAACCAATTTAGCACTCCATGTACCTGTAGCTAATGTACTAATGTAAACTGAATTTACACTATTAGCAATTATAGGGTTTTCATCGTTATATGCAGGATTTGGAGACGCTGTAAAATCTAATCCGTTTGGATAGTAAATTGTAAAGTCACTACTTGTAGCTACAACACCAGTAGGCATTGTGGTGCTATTTTCAAATGTAATATTTCCAAATGGAGTAGAAGTACAATCGTAATTAGCAGTGACACAAGGAGTAACAGTAGTGCAATTAGTATAAGTATATACTTTGTTAGAATAAATAACTTGTACTTTAGTAAGAGAAATTGTTGCCGTAGCATCAGTATCACCACCTGTAGATACAAAAGTATCAGCAGCTACAAAAATAAAAGTTGTATTCGTATTTGATTGATACTGAATATCTGTAATTACAAAAGTTCCATTATTTGCAGTTTCTGTTGCGTCTGCAATAGTGAAAGAATCACCAACAGCCCAAATAGTAGCTAAATTTATAGTAGGAATCTTAACGTAATTAGTGCCAAATTCTAAAGGTCTATCTTCAGCTACACTTTCCCAATTATATGTATTGGTGTAATTAAACGTATAATTTCCAGGGACTATATTTCCAGAAGCACCAAGCAATGTTGGTAATGGAAAAGAATCTGAATTATTTGGGAATTGATTTACATTAACCGTAATTAAAGGGTTTTCAAGAAACACACTTGTATTATTGGGGTCAAATAATGATCCGCTATTAGAAACTGTTAATCCAGCAGGGAAATCATTACTTTCGTAATTAGTATAGTCACTAACGTATGTCTCCTTTGAAGCACAATCAAAATAAAGACGAATATCTATAGCCATAAAATGAGAAGATTTAGAGACAAAAATAAAAAAAAGGGGCTAAGAAACCTAACCCCTTTTAAGACTTTTTTAATTACTTTTATTTCACTAACCCTTTAACGATTTCAAACGCTTCAGGATTGTTAGAAACGTACTCTACAAGGTTAAACATTTTAGCCTCTTCTGAGTCTCCATCTACATCGCAAAGGTATTTAGCCTTTCCAGGACCCTTGATTCTCCATTTATTGACGCTTTCATCCTCAAACAACTTCAATCCGTCAACCAAATTAGCAACCAAGTTCTTTACATTAGTCAAACTAACAACCTCGTCAACCGTAGTTCCCTTTTCGGGAACTTGATTACCCTTGATAGCGTCATAAGTCTTAACCCTTGCAGGATCATTTACAATACTGTCAAAGAATGTAACACGGTCAACCTTCTCCTCACCTCTCAATTCAATGTCCATAAGCTTAGCAATAGATCTCATTGAATCGTAAGATATACGAGTATCTTCAATCAAAATCTCATCCTCTAAACGTCTGCGATACTTAATGTTATCGTACTTAGATTCTACTTGAACCTCTGGTATGATAAACTCAAAACGAGTATTTTTACGCTTGTTTTGACAGTCATTATTAGCAAAGTTATCTGAATAAAACCATAAAAATATTAATTTCTCTAAATCAACAATCGGATTTAGTCTCATTTCTGAGTATAAACTAATTTTACTAGATTTCCATACTAAATCATTACCTTTAATAACTGGAGGCACTTCCGAATATCTAACTTCAGTTCTGAATCCACCATCTAAATCATAACCTATTGAAAACACATTAGTTGGTTGAGGAGCCTTTAAGACTCTTCCAGCTTGAGTATCTCCACCTGGTCTAAATAATTCAACATAGAATTTTTGAGAAGGTAGATAATCAATAGTAATAGGAAGTGGATTTTCTTTTCTAAAGAATGTGGGAAATTTTTGCTTTAGTATTTCGATATGCTCTTGCAAATCTTCACGCTCTAAGCGCATGCCATCTCTATAAATCATATTTTTTGTTTTTTTGTTTTACAAATATAAAAAGAATAGGGGATTTCTCCCCTACTCTTTTAATTATTTATTGATTATGCGTACAAAAGTCCGCACTGCTCAATCTTAAACCAGTCGAAACCGAAGTGAGTCAACATGTAGATTACATAGTTATCATTTGGTCCAAGACGACGAGGAGAAGCAGCTCCATCATCCCAAACCTTCATGAAACGATCTTCACCGTCCATTGACTTGTAGATCAACTCAACTGTGTTACGCAACAAACCAGAAGCATCAGCTTGTTTTTCAGCAGGCATAACAAATCCCATCTTAGTGAAATCGTTAGTACCACCAGCTCCAAACAAAGTAGGATCATAAGACAAGTCAAATGACTTAACATTCAAATTCTTACCGTTCAAAGTCAAGGTAGAGAAAGCGAAAGTAGACATCATTGTTTCAAAGTCTTGATTGTCACCAAAGATTACTTTAGCAGACTCTTGACGAGTAGAAGCAATGTTAGCGTTTTGCAACAAACCAGTAGTTCCAATCTCTTGTTCAAATGATTGATACAATTCTTTACAGAACAATGCCATTAAATCATTTCCAGTCCAATTAGCCTTTAATCCAGCAATCAAGTTGTAAATATCAGAAATTTCAAATCCTCCAACAGCGTTCCATTGTTCAGTAACTGCACGATTTTGGAAAGTTTCAACCATACCCTGAGCGTAATTACTATCGTTCATAGCACTAGTACGAGGATTAGTAGCAGGATTTGGATTACCTTGACCCAAAATCATAGCACCAACCAATCCTAACAAGTGACGATATTCGTGTTGTGCAAATAAATGTGAGTGGAAACCTTTCAAAGTCTTGCCATCATCCATCATAACAGGATAAATCTTGTCAGTCAAAGCATCACCAGTGATCTTAGCTGTAGTCTTGTGACGTTGCATTGGAGCATAGAAACGAGACCAGTAAGTAGCCTTAGCATCTGGCTGTATAGTATCTTCATTGAAAGAACTAGTGTAAACAACCAAATTACCTGTTGCATCTGGAGTTCCAGTACCAATTTTAGAAGTCAAAACAGTATAGGTATTTGGCGCTACATTAGGAGTAGTACTTGTCACTCTATATCGAGTTGTCATGTCATTCATATTCATCAACACGTCACCTGCAACTAAGAATGGTTTATCATTATTAACTTGAGAACCTGAAATAGTGAAGGTAGGAGTTGAAGTACCACCATTTGAAACACCAGAGTAGGGCATTGATTGATTGTAACGATCCTCTTCAAAGTGGAAAGAACCATTAGAGTTGTTAACAACACGCTTAGCACCTTGAGCAATCAAAAGATTCAAGATGTCCAAACCTTGACCACCGAAACGCTTAAACAATTTAGTAGAAACATCTGGAGGAAGAGCGTCAATAGACGAAAGGATTCCGTGTTGCGCATAACCGGTTGAATTTACACCGGCAGAAGCAGCTCCATACCCCTGGGGTAAAGCGGCTGAATTATAATCTGGGTAAGCCATTTTTTTTAATTTTTAAAGTTATTTTTTTTATTTTATACCTAAGTACGCCTTAGTAGCTTCTAGGTGAGGACTTGTCTTTGGTCCGCTGGAAGGAGCGTCTGTACGATTTACCACTGAACCACCATTATGTACTCTCTGTACCTCTGCTTCACGGATTCTCCCTTCAGCAGTCTTGATAGCTTCTTTGATAATTTTAGTTCTATTATCTAACCATACCCGGTTTTCTAGAACCTTCATAACCGTACTTATGCCATCCTCGTCAGGATTTAAGCTTCCAACTATAGCTCGAACATCAGGCATCAACTTATTTAGATCTTCTTTGCTTACCGCATAATCTAAAGTTACCTCCCCGATGTTTTCGAGTTCGACCTTAACAGGAATGGATTTAACTTTAGACCCCATGTCATTTAAGACATTGTCCCAAGTAGCCATTCTTTGAGCCATCACCTGCTCCTGTTGGGTTCTTTGGTTTTGCAAATATCCAAAGTAATCTTGTTTTGTATCAAACTCTTGACGCTTGTTTTCAATACTTTTTAGCGTTTTCTGCAATTCTACACGCATTTTCACTGGCATATCATCCAATGAATCGTAAGTTGAATCAACATCAATGTTGTTTTTATCTGCAACGTATTGCATCAAATTATTCAAACCAAGGTTAGCCAAGTCTGGGTCATTCAATACTTCCATGATAGCCATTGCCTTTACAGGGTTGGCTTTCAACTCATCGTTGCTTGTAGCAAGAATTGTAGATGCAATACTCAAGTCGCTAATACCTGTGTTCTTAACAAAGTTATTTAAGCGGTTGATTGTATCATTAGCAAAAGGATTTTGAACATCATTAAGGTAAGGCATGATTGGGTCATACTGCTTATACTTCTCAACGATTGGTTCATATTCCTTAGCCTTATTTACGATAGCCTTTAACTCTTCGTAACTAGAAACACCAAACTCTTCTAAGTTTAAACCTGATGGAGCTGGATTGGATTCAACAGGAGGGATAGGGTTACTATCATTTCCTGTTAGCTGATTGATTTCATCAGCACTAACTTGAGCAACTGGCGCTTCAAGATCTACAACACCAGTGTCAATTGGTGGAGGTTGATTGTTCACCTCTAGTTTCATTGCCTCATCTCTAAGTTGACTGTCTGACCAACCATCAACCATTGCTCTCGCCTGCAAATCCGCAGGGATAATTAAATCATTATTTTCCATAGCCTATTTATTTTTTGTTTTTATAAGTTCCCCGAAATCTCGACATCCTTCTGCTTCTCAAGTTGCCCTTCTTGTGCAAGCTCTGCCATTCTATGATTATGCTTAATTTCTTCAAGCAAAGCCTTCTGCTGATACTCAGTCATCATAGTAGCCTGCTTCATTTGCTCAAGAGCTTGTTGTGCGGCAGCTTTAGCTTCAGACGCTTGTTGAGCAGCCTGAGCTTGTAACTGAGCATTTTGTTGCTGTTGCTGCATAGCCTCCTCCATCTTAATCTTACGCTGACGTTCCTCAGCAACAGTCATATACCAAGCAGCAAACTCATCGTTATCATTCTCCAACTCCTTCTCAATAAACAAGTAATCAGAAAGAGTGATTCCAATAACTCCATTCTTTCCAGCTTGCATAGATTGTAACGCAGCTTGAAGAATTTGATTCTTACGAGTATTGGTTGGAGTTGAAACTAATTTAATTCCAATCTGCTCCAATGTCAAGTCCTCAAATGCATCCAATGCGTTAGTCTTCTCCTCTCCTAGAAGCTGCAAATAATATTTACGAACCTCTTTGTCAAATCTCATATTGGTACGAGTCTTTAGGATAGCCTTCTTAGCAGCCTTCTCCTTCAATCTCATGATAGCCTTCTTCAAAGGGAATAGAGCGTGGTTAGTGGCATCTACTTCCATTTCGCTAATGCCCAAACCTTTCTCAGAAGGAGTAGTAGGCATAGCAGCCATGGTTGGAGTGATACCAGCCAAGTCCATGATTCTATTCATATCATCCTGCCAACAAGTCAACCACTCCTCTAATTGAGGACCGATACCACCTGGTAGCTCTGCGATAGGCATATTACCACCCTTATTCAATATGTCAGTCTTGGAGTTGATGAACTGATTACCAGTCTGTCTACGGATACGAACAATATCTAAAGGAGACATTGCACCCATTCCTAAGTCCATATTAGCAAGCAATCCAATATCAACAACGATACCCTTTGGAGCAGCAGCCCACTTAGCAGCCTGCAACTTAATCCAAGTAAGCATCAATGAGTCCAAGTGTGGTTTCCATCTTTCAACGATAGACTTTCCTGGGACACGCTCAAAGTAATATGAAAGAACTGCATTACCACGAGAGTCTCTCATGATATTCTTTTGCAATCCAAAGTCATAAACAAACTTAGATCCTAAAATATATTTACCTTCGTAAACATTCTGAATACAAGTAACATCAGTCTGACGCAATCTTCCGTCTGCGTAAGGCTTCTTAGTCACACCAAACTCTTCATCTTGGTAAACAATCTTACCATCCTTAGTTTGACGCTTAGTAAAGTATTCATAGTCATTAGCACGATACTCAAAGTGAAGTACATCAACAGAGAAGTCTTCCCAAACATATCTTCCAGTTACAGGATCCTTTCTATTGAAATTAAAATCCTTATCAGTGTAGCCTTGAGTTTCGTAGAATATTCTTGCCAACCCTTCAATTTCTTGAGGCTGTGCGCCAAGAGCCAACAACTTATCTTTAATGTCACCAATACGAACACGTTGTATATGACCAGCAAATGATGGTTCACCTTCTTCATCCTCATCAATATATGCAGTTACAAATGACGCAGGGTTAATATACCTCGCCCTTGTAACACCATCCTTATCAACATAAACTTGACCAACAGCAAAGTTGGTTTGAGCTAAACCGTCAATAGTCTTTAAACGAATCTTATCCCAGTCACTAATATCAAATGCGTGTTTAGCTATGTCTTCCATAGCATTTTCAAGAGGCAACTTAAATCCTTGATACTTTTCATACATATCAAGTTCAGACTCATCTTGAGGAGTCCATGGAAGTGTAACCTTTGGAATACCTACTTGCTCTCTGATTGGGTTAAGCACCTTATCTTCGTAATACATTCTCCACTTTTTCTTCTGCTTTTCAAACTGAGAAGTTGGGGTAAGAGACTCGCATTTAACCTTGAAATCAGATGCAGATAGAACAGACTTAATTACAGCAAGATACTTTGGAGCAGGGCTTACAATCTCGTAATTGACATTGGTATATGCCTTACGAGCATATTGAGTCATTCTGTTAACTGGAGAGTTCTTATCATTCTGCACACCCAAGAACCAGTCACGGTATGGAGCAGAACTTTGCCTTCCCTCACCATAGTCAGTCATCATTTGGAACCATCCAGTAGCCGTCTGACCATACAATGTTCTTCCGTTATACCAACGAGAATATATTGCTTGAGCTACCTGTGTAATGTAACTCAAAGAGTTTTTCTCTTCCTTAGGAATCCTATCAGAAGGGAATGAGATAATTGGCGTAAACTTCAACATCAAATGCAAATATAAAAAATGTCCCTAATATGAAACAAATTAATCAAAAAATTCTAACAAGTCATTCATCGTTCTAACCTCGTTCATCTCCTGCATATACTTTGGTAGTGCGGATTTCGAGCCAAGCAATGCCATTCCACCTGCGGCAAACAAGTCATAATTGGTCATCTCTGTAGGGTCATTAATCTCCAAACACTCCTCAAGCATTTCCAAATGGTTATCACTTCTTCCAAATACCTTGATGTAGTTCATAAACTCAGTAAATATCTGCTCCTTATCAGCCTCTCCAGTATATCGTCCTGGAGCAGTAGCCAACTTACCATTAGCGTCAATATCGGAAAGCAAATAACCTTCATATCCCCAGTCCCTAAACTTTTCAATGACGATAGGTACGTTTCTTTCAGGATAGACGTGCGCTCCAAATAATAGAGCAAGCTTCAACATATCCTCACAATAAGTGTTACCATCGTCAACACGAGTATTGTAGGTGACAACAAACTTATTTGAAATCCATTGGTCGATCGGCTTTTCCTGAGAATCTACTGAAGGATCGTGCTTGTAGAACATAGCACCACCTCCGTTAGATTTCCTTCTACCCTTTACATCTCGGTTCCCAAACTTAAATGGGTCACATCCTAAGATATACTTATTTGCTACATCTGGAGAAGGCATCCACTGGTTCTTAGCTGAGTCAAATAACTTCTTATTCCTATGTTCCATGGCAGGTAAATAAGATACAACGAACTTACCCTCTGGATCATCACTGACAACAACCTCACTACCAAATGCTCCTTTCCAACTTAATGAAACAGTTCTTGTTCTAAATATCCTATCGAACTTCAACTGATTTATTCTAGTGCGTAGAATAGATAGGTCGAAATTGCTATTCTTAGATGCCTTAGACGCAGCTTCTTGCAATGTCCAAGGGTTATCTCGAATCTCTCCATTTAATCGTAAATCAAGCCCTTTCTCTTCAAGGTCTTTACGAGTGTTCATCAAGATTGTTTTCGCTCCTCTTGTAACAATGTTACCTTCCAAGTTTCGTACAGGTTCGGCTGGGTCTTCAATGATTGAGAGTCCGTACTCATCCACGCACTCATCGTACCCATCGTATGCTGGGATGAATAGCGTAAATAGCCCTGAAGTTGTAAATCCGTTTTCGTTTCGCTCATCGTAATATGAAGATTTAATTAGATCAAAAAATTCCTTACCACCACCTGCCTCAAATTCACCAAGCGTGGATGTAAACATACCAAGTCCGTTGATACGCAAACCCTGTGATAGACACTTACGAACAACGTCCTGCCATCTTCTTGGGATTGATACTCCGCTATCTCCGTGCTTACCACCCTCGTCATCCAAATATGCGTGAAGCTTCTGTCCGTCAAAAGACCTTTCTGAAGATGCACGAGCCTCAATCCATCCGTCATGTGATGGCGCACGATTATGCGTAGCCCCTTGCGCTCTTGAAGCTGAGTAGGAGAATGAAAGTTTCTCCTTCGGGAAGTCAGTACCATCATGAGATGGCTTCAAGAAGAATGGTATCTTACGCCATGGCTTTACAATCTTATCAATGTAAACGTCATTCTTAGCCTGAGTCTCCGTGATACTCTGAATACCACCCTTCTGCTGTTTATGCTCAGTCACGATACAGTACAGCATACAAGCAGCCTGAGATGTTGCCCCGATACGTCTTCTCTTAGGGAAGATATATCCGTAGCAGGTTCTATATCCCATGTCAACAACATAAGCCCCTTCGTCAATATATGCGGCAGGATATTTAGCCGCAAACTCTTCTGCGTTCTTTACACGTTGGAAATACTTCGTCTTAATCTCACCCTGCGTCCTAAATGTAACACGATATTTGTAAACAGCCTCAGTAGTAGTATAGCAATAGCGAGCAAATAGAAAAATCCTACGATCAAGGTCACGATACCAAGGTAAACTATCTTGTCTAGTCTCATTTTGAATGTCCCAAAAGTTTAAGTAAACATAATGCCAACCGTCAATATAGGTAGGCTTCCCATTATTAAAAAACCAATATCCTTGATACCTTCTCTTAATCTGTAATTGAATCCACTCAATCTCCTCCTTGTATTCAAGCCTATTACTTTCAAGCTCCTCATAAATATCACTCTGGCTCACAACCTCTCTTTTTTTGAGCCTCATTTTTTTACGGATCAATTCCTGTATGTTAGCCAACTTATCAGGGACCTTCTGATGCTGAAAGCGTTGGTTCTTTGGATGCAGTCCGTATCCGTCTATCAACTTCACAGCCTCATCCCATGACTTACCATAAAAACTCTCTACGCTCGGCAGAGGTATCTCGATAGTCTTAAGGACTGGATCATCATTGTGGTATATAGCCACAAGATCTTCCTTTTGATATATTTCATGGTATTTAGAATTAGTTGCCAACTTCGGGGAACATTTGATCGCCCTTAGCCTTACCTGGAGAAACACCCTTTGGAGCAAACATCATATACTCCTCTGGACGTATCCCTAAGTTATCTTGAGCTAAGAACTTGGTTATTTCATTCTCTAATGCCTTTGACACCTCACCCTGCATGAATCTTTCCCTAGATTCAGATAGCTGCTTTCTAAGTGACTCAATGTTTGAGATGTGGTTCTTCTGGTCAGTTGGGTCTTCAGGGAAGTCCAACGATAGAAGGTCATAAAGCATTTCCTCTGCACGCATCATAATAGCCCAATCCTCAGGCTGTTGAAGCCTAAGGAAGAGGACTATTTTAGCTCTGCAAGCTTGATTCTTATTTAATAGCAATTCGTTGTATTCCGTTGGGAATGATCCGTCAATATGAGGATTAACTCCCAACTCTTTCAACGCCCAAGTCTTTCTCTTGGATAGCATTGGGTAGATTTCAATACCAGGACTTCCAGGGCTGTACATCAATATGATATACCGCATAACAAAGTCAGCCGTCAAATTGCTAGGTAGCCCATTCTCACTAGCAAAGATGTTAGCGAACTGCATTAGATCAGGGAACTTGAATATCACTTGATCAGAAGCAGATACCTTGTCAATCCTATACTTTATTTTTTGATACGCCTTACTGTCCATCTACTTCAGCAAAAATACTATGACTTTGTATATAATACAAATCCTCAGCAATTAATTGGTTATACTTAAACTCCAACTTCACAGGCTTGTCAGACTTAGCCTTAACAATCATTCCACGCTTCACAGGAGTCTTCTTCCAGTTTGACTTTAAGTAATTCTCTCTCCAGTCATATACAATATTCCCTGTCGGAGCGTAGACAATTTCAAACACTCCAGGCTCATGCTCATCAGGCATATAGTCCAAGAACGCAGGCTTTGGCTTCATCCTTCTTTTCACCATAACATAATCGTTCAGTGATATAACCTCATCCTTTCTGATGCAAAGAATAATCTCCTTGTAAGGGACAACCAATAAACATCTTGTTTTACCTTCATCATCAAAGGTGTAGTAATAAGCCTCATCCCTTTGAACAGTAGCTGCCTTAGCAATAGCATCATGTGAGAAGTAAACAAAGTCTCCTTTCTCAATCTCTACTGGACCATCCCAAGTATAGCAAAGAGCAGGAATATCAGCATAAGGTGAGATAGCGTGAACAGTACCGGAGCGAGAACCCATGTCAACACGAGCCTCATCACTGATTGAACGTACCCTAATTGTCGCATCACCAAGCTTGACATCCTCAGAAATAATATTTGGGACTTCGATGATTACTCTTCCCCTTGGTGGTCTTAAACTTTCTGCTTCTTGTTTTGTTATTTCCATACTTTTCTATAATTAATTTAGCTAGATACCCACTAGCAAAGCCTACTAAAAAAAACTCAAAATTATACATAATATCGGGTATATTAAAACCTAACTTTGTAATGCCTACTTTGTTTTTTGTTTTTTGTTTGACTCAGGGATCACAACGGTGGTCCCTTTGTTATTTATCCCTAATTTGTTCAAAGTGAGGTATCAAATTATATTCCCTAATACCATCATGTCTATTATTGTCATATTCAAATGACAAAATGTAACCTCCAATTGGTTTGGGAGGTCTTCCTTTCTCGATATGATAACCACCAAATCCATCCTCATATTCTTCTTTATAACAGGCTGTACGGATATGATGTAGGTACTTATGTTCAACAGAATAACCTTTAACTGAGTGAAATTGAATATACTCCTTAGAATCAATTACATGGTAAAGTTCATGCACATGACCTTGCCAAGTACAATCAGCACCTTCTGTACGGACAGACATACGATTGTTCTGAATCACACCCTTAGTTACCTCTCCACCACCTCCAGATCCATGGAAGTACTTAATCTTAAATGTTGAAAGTACTTCAGAACCAGCCTTTTTATACATTCTCATTATCCACCAACCTCCGTAACCACCAGTCAAAATGTTAGTCTTGTTCTTGTAGTTCATAAGGTCAACAAAGCGAACCAATGGGTCAGTCTCTGTGTTCTTGATAATAGCAGTTTCATGATTTCCATACCCAATGAAAATAATCATGTCGGCATATTGACTCCACCAATCCACAGACTCTTGTATAACCAAGTCTAAGTAGTTGTAGCTGTTATGCTCAGGCATAATATCCTTCTTAGACCTACGAGGATCGTACTTACCCTGCATTAAACAGAAAAAGTCACCGTTAATAGCGACCTTCATATCATTAGCTCTTGCGTAATCTAAATGCCTTTTCAGAACATCCCTCTTACACTTTGGATTGTCAAAATGCACATCCGAGATTAACAGGAATTTTTGCTTCAAATCACAATCCGTGACTATGATATTCCTATTGCTTTTTGTTGACTTTGCTTTTATCATTAGTTAAATTTAAACGTCATCTCTCTTGACTTGAACACATTGTATATTTCAACCAAGTCTTCTATATTCCCTTTAATAATCAAGTCCTTCCCATCATCCAAGGTTATGATAACCCTGTTCTTCATTATGGTCCCTGTGTTACTTACATACATTGAAAAGTATGAAATTAAGTGTACAGGTATTGCTATATCGCCCCACATATAATCGCTCGCTCCCTCGTATGTCTCATCCAACTCTATCTGCACCAAAGCCTTACACTTCAGTATGTTTTCTTGAAGAAAAAAATCCCCTTTCTTAACACCCTTCATATTCGAGTTTTTATCAAAGGTAATCATAAAAGGGGATTTAATTCGTTATGAGTTATTTGTTTTTTTCAACATCAAAATAGCAAGTCATCGTCAGATGTCTCGGTAGATGCTGGAGCTGATGCAGGCTTGGAATAATTTCCTGGCTGACCTTTCTTTGGCTCATAGTCCATCTTCCACATAGCCAAGTTAGTGTAGTACTTTCCGTTGTACTCACGGCTACGGATGTTAAAGAAAATCTCTGCGTCACAACCGACACAAGCTTCGCTCAACGTGTCAAGGTTCTTTCCAGACACCTGGAACTCGAATACATCGTTGTACTCTTTTCCGTTAACTTCTTTTGATGTAGTTAAGAATAGATTTCTCCATTCAAAATTGCCTCTTTGTTGAACATCAGAGACAGAGGACACCACTCCTTTCATAGAATAATTACTCATTGTTTTTTGTTTTTATATAATTAATTAACTCACCCTGTTCTTCATGGATCTAACTGCCTGTCTTTTAACAGACCTATTCCCTGAAGATGTTTTTTTAGTACCGCCTGTAACAAAACCTTTTCTGCCTTTCTGAATGATCTCATTACTTTTCTTTTGCTTAGCAGTACCCATACTATCGCTAGCCTTTCTACCACGAGACTCTCCAGCCTGCATAGCCTTTCTAGCATTCTTAGCATCCTGCATACGATCTACCTTCTTCTCAATACTCTGCTTCACAGATGTAGATACTTTCTTCAACCCTTGCTTAGCCTCATCCACCTTTCCTTTTGCAGCAGCAGCAACGCTACCCTTAATCATGCGAGACTTACCTTCACCTGCGTCATGGATAATGTTACGATTATATTTATAACCCTGCTCAGCAGCTCGTTGCTTTTCTTCTTTACGAGCCTTTGCATTGTTAATAGCAACTTTAATTGGACCAGGACCGTTCATTATTTCCCCTTTGATTTTAATTTAGCTGCCTTATCTTTGAGATTATAAGCCTTTTGACCAAGCGCAACACTTTTAACACCAGCCTTTGAAGAAGATTTTTCCAATTTAGGAATTAACTTATCAGTAGCCTTTCTCCCGGTACTCTCCATTCCTTCCCTCTTAGATTTTAATTGATTAGCTTGATTAGCCATGTCAATATTAGACTGACGATAAAAAGCAGCCTTTTTATTTTTAGCAGCAGCTCTTTCTTCTAGCTTCTGACTTCTTGGTTTCTTTGGTAGAATTGGCATTTTATTAAAATTAATGTCAGCAAATATATAACGATTGTTTCATTAAACGCAAAAAAACTTTTGCACAATTTTATTGTTGATAAAAAAATTTTGTCACACGAATACAAGTGTATTACATTTGTATCCGAAACATTAATCAAAAACAAGTATGGCACAAAAAGATCCAGCGTTCCTGTTTTACTCACAGGACTTCTATGTAGGGACTGCTTTCCTTACACATGAACAGACAGGCAAGTACATCAGACTTATCTGCGCTCAACATCAACACGGAAGATTATCAGAGGCTATGGTCCTGCAAATTTGCGGAGATCTAGATTTAGCTGTGTTAAGTAAATTCGAGCGTGACGAAAATAGCATGTACTATAACATCAGACTTGAAACTGAGATTCAAAAAAGAAAGAAATTCTCTGAGTCAAGAAGAAACAACATTAAGAAAAGATGGGATACTAGTGAAAAACAAGTGAACTACACTAGTAATACTAATGAAATACATATGAATAACACTAGTAATACACTAGTAGATACAAGTGTAATACATATGGAAAATGAAAATATATATATAGAATCTAGTAATAATATATCTAATAATTCAGAAAAAGAAAATACAAAAAGAAAAAGAAAAGAATTTGTTGCCCCATCGAAAGAGGAGATGATGGATTACGCAGCTGAAAAAGGTTTTGACCGTAGCGTTGGGGCGCAGGCTTGGGAATATTATTCCGTTGCCGACTGGAAAGACGCAAAAGGGGACCAAGTTCTAAATTGGAAGCAGAAGATGATCGCATCATGGTTCAAAAACGCACAGAAAGGGGGTAAAATTCAAATAACTGGCGAAAACGATACCAACATACCCGGCTATGTAAAAGAGTTCCATAATAACCCTCTAATGAAGCGAGAGGTAATTAACGGAGTTTGGGAGTATAAATCAACACCAATTGGATTTAAGTCATAAGCAGATGGAAAATTTAGAAGCGAAACAAGAGGCTATTGATTTAGTGACGTCATTCGATAGTATGGTTAGGGATCATACAAAAGGGGTTTCAATCAAAGCTTTGTCCAAAGATTTAGCAATGATTACAGTTGATAAAATACTAAACACAATAGAGTATTCATCACAAGCTGATGAGCTTAGTAAAATTTCATATTGGGAGGAAGTAAAAAACGAAATAAACAAGTTATGACCGAAAGAATAGTAAACCTACAAACGAGAAGAGAGTTCATCATCGACATCAAGAACATCAATGGAGAAAATGCTATGCCATGTCCAGAATGTTCAGGGGATCGTAAAAAGAAGTCAGCCAAGTCATTCAGCTGGGATGGACAGAAAGGAATCGGGAACTGCCTACACTGCGGATCAAGGTTCGGTAAAAAACTAGATGGGGCATACAAGCCATCAGAAAACCAAAAGCCAATATACTCTCGCCCTGAGTGGAGAAACATCACAGACCTCGAAGACGATGTCCTAAAGTTCTTCACTGACCGAGGAATATCCCAACGTGTAGTGAACCAAGCCAAGATCTCACAAGGTCGCACATTCTTCCCCCAACTTGAGAAGGAGGCTAAGTGCATCGAGTTCAACTACTTCCGTGAGACGGAACTAATCAACGTGAAGTACCGTGGACCAAAGAAGTCGTTCAAACTCTACAAGGATGCTGAGCTGATATTCTATAACTTGGACAGCATGAAGGGTCAGGAGTACGTTATCATCACCGAGGGAGAGATGGATGCGCTGTCCTACATGGAGATTGGGTTCGACTCAGTTATATCCGTACCAAACGGAGCCACTAAGTCTGTAAGTCAGAAGCTCCTATACCTCGACAACTGCATAGACCTATTCGATGACATCCAAACCATCTATATCGCAACCGATGATGATGAGCCAGGGCGTGTGCTTCAAGAAGAACTCGCTCGTAGGTTAGGTAAGTACAGATGCCGTAAAGTAGCATTTTTCGGTCATAAAGATGCAAATGAGCTGTTAATGACTGATAAACTAATCTTATCTGACACAATCAGCAACTCTGAAGACTACCCCATAGACGGAGTAATCACTGTTGATAACTTATCAGATGATATTTGGAGATTAAAGCGTGAAGGGTTAAAGCCTGCTTGCGACATATCCATCCCATCATTCAACAGGCTACTCACATTCGAGCCAGGCTACCTAACCGTAGTTACTGGTATCCCCAACCACGGAAAGTCAGAGTTCCTCGATCAAATCATGGTGGACCTTTCTACCAAGCACGGATGGAGGTTCGGAATATTCTCCCCCGAGAACTACCCACTACAACTCCACTTCTCCAAGATCGCTAGCAAACTCATAGGTGCTAGGTTCAACGATATGCCCGACTTCAACATCGTTCAAGCCATGGAGTACTACCGAGACAACTTCTTCTACATCGTCCCAAAGGAAGACAACAGTGTAGATAGTATCCTAGCCCACGCAGAGCAACTCGTCAAAAGATACGGAATCAACGGACTCATCATTGACGCTTGGAATAAGCTCGACCATGACTACTCCTCCAACGAAACCACATACATCGGGAAGCAACTAGACCAAATAATAAATTTTGCTCATAAGTTTGGAGTACATATCTTTGTGGTCGCTCACCCTACAAAAATGCAAAGAGAGAAAGGCACAGGACCATACCTAGTCCCCACGCTATATGACATGGCTGGCTCTGCTCACTTCTTCAACAAGTCGCATAACGGTATCTCAGTCTACCGACATTTCTTCGAGGATGGGACCTCATCCCCCGAAGTATTCGTCCAAAAGGTTAAGTTCAAGCACTGGGGTATGCAAGGTAGCGTCCCACTACAATATGACCTTGACTCAGGAAGATTCTACCAACCTGGATTCCTACAACAAGGTAGCGTTATAGGGAACAAGCCAACAGAACAATTAGAAATCAATAACGAAGAAGCCCCATTCTAATGAAATACACTAGAATAGAAAAACTCCTTGTACACATCAAGCCCTACGAAAAGGCAGCTTTTGTGTCAGCACTTATCGAAACCCTCGGAATGGAACACAAGCTATCTGAGGAACTATTCGACTACATGAGCAAGTACCCATCCATAACCCGATGGAGAGAAGATCCCGAAGAGTTTATGACCAAGGTATTCAACGCCTGCTGCCAAGAGTACGGAGTCACCCAAAAGGACGTAATGAAAGGTAAGCGTACATCTAACCACGTTGAATCCAAAAGAGTCTGGATGTTTATTTGCGAAGGGGTAATGTCTAGTGACTTTGAACTCATAGCCTCATTCATCAAGATGGATAAGTCCTCAATCAAGTACCATATAGCCAAGACAAGAAGCTTCATCGAAACCAACAAGAAGTACTTCGATAAGGTTAAGTCCATAGTAGAGGCATTAAACCAAGAAGGGCTACACGAGATACCAGAGTTCTTCATTAAGGAAATGAACTACATTAAAAACAAAAGGAGGTAGCGAACCAAAGGTTCTTAGTGAACCTACCCAGCAATTTAGGAGGGTTATTTTAATCCCTCTTTTTTTGTACCCATAAGTGCCGTAGAATCAACTTTTATCAGTCAAGGCATACCCACATATCGGTCAGGCTATTTAAAGGGCTAAAATCAAAAAAGAGGAGAACATAGTACCTAATTTCAAAAAAGAGGGGAACACAGTATGGAGGGGGTCTATTATACACATGCGAGCGCACGCACGAGACCGAAACCGATTTTTGCGGACGGGGTGGGGTTGTATTACGTTACAACTCTTCGTTGTTATTGTATACAACAGAAAAGCATAGGTCCTCGTTGTAATATAGTACAAGTGTAGTACATATGTATTACTAATGTATGTTGTATTGTATGACAACCTGTTAGTTGTATTATATGTCAACGCATTACATTCGTAGGTCCAACCGACATGTTGTATTAAAGTACAATGATCCAGTTGTGTTAAAGTACAATAACACATTGCAGTTGTTGTAATAAAGTACAACCTATTCCGCATCAGGTTTCTGACAGCTGTGAGATAAAAAGGTGCGCTCCAGGACGCAACATTGTTAAAATATGTTAAAATTGTAAAAGCTATTGATTTTCGCTTATACGCACGCATGCATACGCACACGCCTGTTTCCTTTACCACAAAAAGCGATTGCATTTACGCAGGTTGTAATATAGTACAACAAAGCGGTAAGCTCTCATCAGCTCCTTTTAACCTATATATTACTCATTTCCCCAATTCCCCTAAAAATATTTGCAAAATTATCTTGCTGGTTTTCAATTAGTTAGGATCATTTTAACATTCGTTAACAAATTAATTTGTCGATAATCAAAAAGGTCGCCGTAGTATTGCAGGGTCAATCAACGGAGAGACCACGGGGAATAAGCGCATCCGAGAAAACACGCTACGATAGAGTTGTCAATCACCTATGCGATAACACACGCCGACCTGCTGTAAGAGAGGCCACTGAGTAAAGATTGATAGTCATACACGGAAAAGACTATAAAGACCGACGTTCTTTGAAATATTGGATACTAACTGAAACACTGATGAGATTATATCAGAATCTACCTTTCGATAGGGGTGTTTCGCTAAACCAATTAAAACAATAAGCAATGTTAAATTACACAAAGTTAAATTACACAAAGTTAATGAGCCACAACCCAACTAGTTTTGGTAAGATGATGAATGACAAAGGTCAAGTAATCGAGTTCTTTGAGCATCCAACAAGAGGTGATGAATATCCAATCATCGCAGTACTGCACGAGACACAGCAGGCAGGTAACACAGAGTTCTATGAGTTGGATGATATGACAGCTGAACACGGCGAATATCAGCCTTGGTTTGATGAGCAGGGGTTACACATAGGTTAACTGATGAGGGTTCATTACCCGAAACAAGGGCGCAAGTCCTTGTCTTAATCATTAAAAAAAACAATTATGAAAACTATCAAAACGCAAATCAGCGCTACGGGTAAAAAAATTGAATTGGACACATTCACTCATCATGTTTTTGGTGAATGTTATTATATCTATGTAGATGGCAAATCTCAGCATTTTCAATATGGCACAAGTAAATTAGATGCCATTTTTAACGAATTTGTCTCTGAGGAATTCGATTTAGTTTGGGCATTATGAAGTCACTCATCGTATTTCACACCAACAAGTCTTGGTCTAGCAAATTTCAGGTTGTCAAGACCTTTGCAAATGAACAGCACGAGAGCAACTATATCGCAATGATGAAACGCAGGGGGTTCACATTGGATGAGGTATATAATTTAGAAACCAAATAAACATAAAGTAATATGAAAACAACACACGTTACATTGAACATCGGGTTGAACAATAACCCGTTCACAGCAGAGCAAATCAGACAGCATATGTATGACTTTTTCTCTAGTCACATTGTGCAAATGAGGGATGCACTAGGGGAGTATGAAGGTCACGATGAACCTACCTTGGTAGTAAAGGTCAGTCAATACAATAATAATGACCACGTTTGGAGGACTATAGTTCGAATGATGAACCGGTTGTATACTCAGGAGTGCATACCATTCAGGTTAGTCAGTACGGATGCTGACGGCTTCGAAAGTATCACAGAGGGATTGGTATACAATGGTGACTTTGAAGGTGAGAAGTACACCTTTGACCCAAAGTACTTCATCGAAATGTAAGGTTAACTGATGAGACTTCAATAGTCGAAATCTAGGGAGGTATAATAGTCTCCCTAGGTCTTAACCAATAAAAAAACAAAGCAATGAAAAAATCGGACATCGTAAAAGCCTACGTTCAGGCAATTGAGTCAGGTCAATGGGACTATCCAAAGTCATCACCATTCGACAATGCACAGCAGGTTTATGACCTAGTTAAACAAGGCAAAACAATCTATGAATTCGCTGAGACGGCATCAATAAAGTTTGGCACAATCACGGGGACAATCTTAGGGTTCAGCCTACAAAAAGAAGGGGTTGCTGGCTATGTTAGCAAGTCCACAAGGTCAGCTATCAGCAAAGGAATTAATTACGCAATAAACAAATAAACAATAAACACAATGAATATCAATTCAATCGTTGCATACGAGTCAGGGGAGCTGAACGATGCAGAAACATTACAACTATTCGCTGACCTGATCAAGTCGGGTGAGGTCTGGTGGTTGCAGGGTCACTACGGCAGGACGGCTACGGCATTGCTAGATGGTGGGTACATTACAGCGGATGGAGAGGTAACAAATAAGTATAAAGAAATAAATTAATCAAGATGAAAAAAGTAGGTCACAACATGTTCGTGGATGGGAATAAATTCTATTCATTTGTAACGCACGTAGCAACCATTGAGGGTAGCAAGTTAATTGAGCTGGGTAAGTACTCAGCGACAACGTCCAAGCACGTTAGAAAGTTCGCCACAATGCAGGGGCTGGAGGTGGTCCCTGCCAAAAATAAGGTGGACGATTTTGATATGCTATGGTCGGGTGTTAAATTAAAGGTAAACAACTTAAACGCAAGATAATGAAACACACAACACAAGACGGGTTCGTTTGGACGATAGTCACAAAGGAGCAGGCAATCGAATTGCTACATTCAGGTAAGGAAGTATACAAGGTCTATGACGATGAGTCCGAGTCCTTAATCGAAATGAACGTGCAGATGGAGGACGATAGAGGGGTAATGTTCTATGCGGTGGAAGGTGAGCAACCTCCACGCAAATGGGCTAGGGTTGATACCAAGACTGGCAAGGGTATGAACGAGGGGTATTGCTTGGGTGATGGTGAGGCATACTTTGAGAATGAGGCAGACCTAGCGGAGTATATCCGAGGGTATATGAAGGATGCAGGCGAAGGCTTAACCGATGAGTTTATCCTAGCTGAGGCATACGATACGGAGGAGTACTACTTCACTGAATGGGACGTGGAGGACGAGGAGTATTGGTATGTTGAAAAACCTGATGGTACATTGGAGCAGGTTTGGAAAGATTAACTGACGAGTCCTGATTGGACGAAAGGTCTTAAATGTGGGTATCCACAGCCTGATAAGGTGACCTCTTAATCAATAAACAAAACACGATGAAAGAAGTAATCACAGCAACCAAGGGAAAGTATTTCTCTGTGGTATTCACAAAGAAGGATGGGTCGGCTCGCAAGATGACGGCTCGTATTGGAGTCCGCAAGGGAGTGAACGGGAAGGGGATGAACTACAACCCCGATGACAAAGGATTGGTGGTGGTGTGGGACTTGCAGAAGCAGGACTATAGGATGGTCAATGTTTCTACTATCATCTCCTTCAAATGCGGTAAAAAAGTTATCAACAACAGCACCAATCAGGTTGAGTTGGTATAAATTTGTCAAAGTAATAAACAATAAACAATAAACACATGATTACAAAAAATCAACAACAAATCATCGACTCATTGGTGAATGAGTTCGAGAAAATGAATGTGCCAGCTCCATCTATTAGCGGTGGCTTGGTAGATTGGGACAAGCTTAACAGCGCCAAGGACAAATGGCTACAGACCAAGCGTGAAGTTGAGGTCAGTAATGAGGCAATGCGTAAATTAATTCTGCAAACCATTGACAAGACGAATGTGAAGATTCATAAATCGTTAGGTGACGTGTTTGAAATAAAACCTCAAAATAATTGGAAGGAATGCGAGAACGGATATTATTGGGAGTTTTGGGCTGTGACATCTGGTGTTAAACATGAAGCTTTCCGAGTAACCTTGGATGTAGTTAAATCAAATAAATATAGTGATTGCAATAACTTTTACGTTCAGGTTCTGAAATCTATCCGCTTCTACACCTATGCAGGCAATGAGCATAGAGAACTTATAGTTGACACGATAGAGGAGTTATTCCAACACGAGCGAGTAATAAAAACAATAATGAAATACGTTTAACCATGTATCTATTACACAAAAAGGACGGCTCACATACCATAGTTGTGAAACGACAGACCCTAGAGTCTGCGGTGACATCGCTCAAAGCTTTTGCAGAGACCCACAATCTTGAATTGGAGATTGATGGGGACGAGATTAAAGCTACTGACAGCACACGATTCCCTGAGACAATGGGCTGGATCGAATTAGAACCCTATAAACAAGTTGAGCCATGAATATCGAAATCAATTTAATTGAGGCGGCTAGCGAATTAGCGCATGAGCAAACCATTCGTGAGATGTTATTCCACGAGCAGATAGTAACACCTGATGATGTCTATATCACCCATGAGAATGGGGACACGGCATACACGGAAGATGCTCAAGATACCTTTAATCATTGGTATGACCACTATTATGAACTATTAAACAATTTAGCAATATGAACAATTTAATCGCAATCACCCACGATGGTGAGAAGAAGGTAGTCACTGACTACAAAGTAATCAACCAAGGTTCACGCATGAACCCTGAAATGTACCTGAACGAGGTAGAGGTGGATGGGTCATGGTATTCGGTGGATGTATTCAAGAACGTAACATTCGAGAGACATGGAGAATAAAGTAACAGCACATAGCTACCTATTCGGGAGAGAGGTAGTCAGGGCATACAATATGTTCAATGACGGCAGGGAGAAAGAAATTATCTCCTTGCTGGACTACCTGATGCAGGACAGAAAGGAAGGGGAGTATATCTCCAGCTGTATGTACACCAACACCGACATGATATTGGAGGTGGCTCAGGAGTGGGACGGCTGGTATGTCAGGGTGGAAGACTCCTTCATTGATGACCTGATCAAGTACGAATGGAAACGAAGAAACTTAAACCAATAAAACAATGGAAACTATAGAAATCATGATTCATGAGCCTGCTCAATTTCAAAAGGCAGGTAAACATTACAAGACAGACACACGGATTGCATCTGCTGTACTTACAATGGGGGGAGAATATAGAGCTACGGGATATATTGAGACGTTAGGGTCTCAAAGCAAGAGTGGGAAGGAGTACAATAGGTTTGGTATCTATGTAAATGGAAATTATATAACCGCACGAGGTCACTATGAGAAGGCTGTCGGCAAGTTAATTACTGCAATGTATGCAGAGGGAGGGCGTCATGTATAACATTCATGTGAAGGAGTACAACTCCAGAAGGAACGAATATGTCCCGACTCATGTAGAGTGGAGCGTGAACAGCAGTGAGAATATGTTCCCCAAGTTTTTCAAGAAGTGGAAGAGCGAGTACGAGGTGGACAATGGGGACTATCAGGTACTGCTGATGGACGAGGATGACGAGAATATAGTCGACTCATTTTTCTGTAACGATATTGATTTCATCTAATGGGAAGGGTCTGGTTAAGTGTAAGGATTTGGGGGTTTATCCTCAGGTCCTTACTCTCCCTTCCTTTGATGATGGGATATTCAATAGGATGTCTTGTATTAAAGAAGAGGTCATGAAAAACATAAAGGGAACAAGCGATGCTCTCATCCCATTACTGATCCTGCTGGGGTTGATCGGGGTTGAGACAATGTCTACGGCTACGCAATATGTAGCTGTGGTAGGGTTAACAATAATAACAATCATTCAAACGATATGCTATGCGTACAATAAAGCTAACTGAAGAAGAGGTGAACACGATGTTCAGGCTCATCTATCAAACAACATCGGAGCTGGATAGACGGCTAGCCGAGACAAGGAAGGAGAGACACTATTCGGTGGAGAAGTTTATCATGGACGAGATGAAGGTGCTGGATACCATCGGGAAGAAGATGATGCACGCTCATCCACCATTCGATGTCAACAGAAATTCGGAGGAGATTCACGATGATTCTGCGTACTAAATCCTGCGCCTTCCATTCATGCGCCAGACCATGCTCATTGGAGTTGAAGTCTTGCGGTGGATGCACATGTTACAATATGAATTGGGAGAAGGCGATATATGGGGACGATTCAATAATTAACAAGGTAATAACTATAAATTATGATGCAAAAGAACTTGCAAGTAAGGCTCTCAAAAGACGATCCACGAGAAGGTAAAACACTCAATGACTGGTATCTCTACATCAAATTAGAGAGGGATAAGACATTGAACGTGGATACATCAAAAAGAAATTATACAATCGATTGATTGTCAGTGTGTTTGTTGTTTATGTTTGTTGTTTAGTTACTAATAGGTGTGCGAGTGGTAAAGTATTGATTTACAAGCCACTCGCCCTTATTAGGTTATTAAACAATGAGGGTAATCAAAGGAATACACTAGTAATACTATCGTAATACGAAATTAAAAACAAAGACTATGAATAACGAAAAACAAATTGAAGCTATTAAAAGAGCTGTAATTGATGAGGTAAATTGCTTCATCTTGGATGACAAAAAAATTAGCTGGAAGGATGTGACCGCCAGATCAAAAAAGGCCGCCTATGTAAAGGTCAGGGCAATGGTTTGTGTGTTGCTTAAAGACATCCTCAACATGAAGGTGGTGGATATAGGGAAGGAGATTAAGAGAGACCATAGCAACGTGACCTACATGATTAACACGGTCCACATCACGCTGTATAATTCCGAGAAGATATATCGTCAGGTATATGATAACGTGATAAGTAAGTACTTGGGGATGCAGGCTGGCACGGAGTTCATCACCTATGATGTTAGAAGCTACATCAAGCGAGTGATAGAGATGGAGAAGCAACTGAACGAGATGAAGACTGAACTGATCAACCTATTGTCTGGAGAACACGATAAGGATCGGGAGCAGATCAAGGTCCAGAAATATCGTCTACTCAAGGAGTTAGCAAAATTGGAGATGGAATAGTATATTTGCACAATGGAATACATAGTAATAGGGATGGTCATTATGTTTATCTTCGGGTTTATATTTATTAAAAACAACGATGATAACGATGATACGTTTGCAATCTAATAATTATATTTGCGTATGGCAACGTCTAAAAGAAACACACTAGCTGGCTCTAAGAAGGGTACGTCTAAGTCTGCACGCTACTTTCAAAACAATCCTGAGGCTCGTGAGAAGAAGAATGATTACAACAAGAAGTATCACTCCACAGATGAAAGGAAGAAGTACAGAGCAGGCTTAAACAAAGCCAACAAGGATGCTGGAACGTATGGAAAGATGACATCTATGAATAAAGATAGAAGTCATACTAAATCTGGAAAGTTAGTGTTAGAAGATAAATCCAAGAATCGTGCAAGAAATGGGCATGGTAAAGATGGAAAGAGATTGAAGTGAAAATATGGTTAAGGCTACAATAAATGATATTATTTTATTAGAATTGCATTCATTAGGATTGAGTACAACTAAAATTTCTATTAAACTTAACACATCTGTTGGGGTTATTCGCAAGGAATTAAATCGGTTAAATTTATCTGAAAACAAATTTACTCGTCAAAAAAAAGACAACAGTTGTTATAGACCCCTGATAGAAAAACACTTAAACAAAGGGCTTTCTCTAAAACAAATATCTATAAGGTCTGGTGTAAAATATTATATTGTTAAAAAATTAATAAATAACGGTGATTTATCTAACTCGCTACAAGATGGTTATAAAAAATGTTCCAAATGCAAACTTGTACTAAAAAATGATTGCTTTTATAAAAGTTCTGCATCATCATCTAAACTACAAAGTAGCTGTAAGAAATGTAGATCAGGTGAGGGCTGTAGAAAAGAATACATGAAGGAATGGGTTATTAAAAATAAAGATAAAAAACGAGAGCAAGACAAGATTTATAATTTAAAAAATAAAGAAAAAATAAAAGCATATAAAAAATCAGACAAATACAAAATAAGTAAAAAGAAATCAGATAAAGCCTATTACCTTAAAGCAAAACTATGCCCTAGTAAATATATAGGAATGAGAATTAGGTCAATGGTATCCTCATGTATTAGCAAAAAAACATTTAAAACATTTGAATTTTTAGGATACAACTCGAATGATTTAATCACTCATTTAGAGTCTAAATTCAAAGATGGAATGACATGGGATAATTACGGAAGAAACGGATGGCATATAGATCATATAAAACCATTAGCTTCTTTTGACTTTAATAATGAGGATGATTTAAAAAAAGCTTTTTCATTAGATAATCTACAACCATTATGGGCTTCAGATAATTGTTCAAAAGGTAGTCTGTATAATGGTATAAGGTATTTATCTAATTCTTCTAAGAAATAATTGTTAATAATTTTATCGAAAAAAAATTGCAGGAATGATGTCCTGTTAGTATCTTCGTGCCTAAATAAAGTAGTATGATAATCAAGTATTTAGTGAGCAACATTGACAAGTTCAATGTGACAGAGCTGTGTAACCAATGTGGTATCCAGCGAGGGAGGATGCAACGATGCCTAGTGCAGGGTGGTTGGAAGGATGAGGAACTCGAGAAAATAAACCAATATTTCAAAACAATAGCAAATGACATCACTACAATTTACAACGAGGGTTAGAGACTCTCACGCTAGGTCCATCAAGACTCACTTCTCTATGAAGCAGAACGATGTGGACAACAATCCATTCACTGCGACAGTGTATTGGACGATGGATTTCGAGGTAAGGGAGTGGGGACTAAAGAGTATCTACACCTCCATTGATCAGGTTGTCGCAGAGATTGAGTACACGGTCTACGATCAGTCCGATGAACATGGAGACATCACTGAAAATGGTGTGTTAGTTATTGACTCGCTCAAGGATGGGTGGAAGATTGAGGATAGACTGGAGATGAGAGAGGACTTCTGCGCCCCATCCTATGTAATGATAGACTTCGAGACAAAGACCATAGAGGTTGAATAAGGAGTTAATACTCAGGGCGCACAAGATAGTTGACTGGTTCGCAAGGAACGGAAAGGATGCGAGGTCAGCGGCTATGGTTTATATGCCTGAGAGCTATCGCAATATGCTAAAGGTCTTCCGTTCAGGTTGCTTCACGTTTAATGAGAGCGACTTGGATAGGTGGGACGAGGTAATTAAAATTCTAAAAACACAAGAACGATGCAAACAGAAATCACAGAGGTAAAAAAGAAAAGAGCCAAGAGAGTTGGCTCGGAGACAATCAAGAAGCGGATGAATAGGTCCGAGAAGTTATTGTATGTCTATGACTTAAAGAAGAGTGTGGTCGACTCACTAAGAAGATGCGGACTGGATGTGAAGGATGGGTACTTACCATACGCTAAGCAGTTTGAGCTGTTGTTTATGGTGATCGAACCCGACTTAAAATCTCGCAGGGCAAGGCTCAGGAGAATCATATCAGGCACTCCACGAATTGAGGATGCCTATTGGGTAGAGGTACTTGACCGGTACAGCAAGGAAATCCGTGACATCAGCACGCACTACTGCTCAGTTAATTTCAAGGCTAGTAAATTGAAGTAGTATGAGTGGGGGATTTTTTGAATACAAGCAATGGCAAATAGATGACATGGCTGATGATGTTGAGAAGTTGATTGAGAAGAACGGAAGGAAGAAGACTGATCAGGAACTAAAGGATGCGAGTTGGTATGATCCAGAATGGTATGAGAAGTATCCTGAGGACTTGTATCACCACAAGTATCCTGATGAGGTCATCGAGAAGTTCAAGGAGGGGTTGAATTATCTACGCATCGCTGCGATATATGCTCAGCGAATAGACTGGCTAGTATCTGGAGATGATGGGGAAGATTCATTCTTGAAGCGCCTAAAAAATGATCTACATAAATTAAAAAACAAACCAACACCCGATGAGGTATAAATGGTTTATACCAGGCGGTATTATACCTGATGGGGTAAAAACAAATAACTATGAGTAAACAAACAGCAGTTCAATTGATATTAGATAAATTCAGTCTGTTATCAGATGGTGATTTCAAGTATTGGATGATAAACAACTATGATGAGTTAATTGAAATGGAACGTGAGCAGATTCAAGATGCGTTTTATCACGGAGTTGATATTGATGCGTATAATGTTCATAATAAATGGACGGAAGCAGAGAAATACTACGAACAAACACACGGAGGTAAAGATGAATAATAAACAAAAAGCAGCACTAATCACGTCATTAATTATGGGAGTGTTTCCATTTGTTTTTATTGCGTGTTATTATTGGCAAGAAATATTTGTTAAGATATTTGTTAGTGGTTTAGGGATTATAGGTACGAGCGCTTTGTTTTATGCAGTATATGTTGCTGTATTACATCATTTAAATGTTAAAGATGAATATAAAATAGGGGGTCAAGATGAATGAGATCACCGTGTTTGTAGAACGTCTTAAAAAGATTGGTATAACCATAGAACTTATGGGTAATGCTCCTTGGATATACCTACATAAAGTTAATGGTAATAGAGTAGAACCAGAAGATTGGATTAATGCTAATCATGGGTATTGTATTGCATGGTATGGCGTGAAAAATGGTGAAGAACCACATCTTAACTGGCAGGTTATGAAAACAACATTCAAGTTAATTAGAAAATATAAATAACCAAAGTGGTCAAATTAAACCACTTTAAAACAAACGATATGAGTAACGATGTACAAACGAATTACAACGAAGTAGAGGGAATCAACTATTCTTTATTGAAAGAATACCACAAGTCCCCAAGACATTTCAAATGGGCTAAGGAGAACAGACGTCAAGCAACAGAATCACAAATGCTAGGCACGTTGGTTCACTCGATGGTGCTTGAGCCACACACGGTGGAGCAGGACTTTACTATCATCAATCCTCTTCTCCGCCCTGAACCAACCAAAGACTTTCGCTCCATGGAGAACAAGGCTTGGAAGCAGGCTCTTTTGGAGGAGGCTTCCCTACACGGCAGGCAGATTGTTGACGCTGAGATATACGAGCAGGCTAAGGCTATGGCTGATAGCGTTCTATCTAACCCTGTAATCAAGTCATTGCTTGAGAAAGCTGTGATTGAAAAGGGAATCCAATGGAAAGATCCAATGACTGGTCTTATTTGCAAAGGTAGACCCGATGCCTATGTTCCCGACAAGGATCTAATCATCGACTTAAAGACAACCATCTCGGCTCATCCTAGCGACTTTCAGCGTAGTTTATGGAACTACCGATACCATGAGCAGGCGGCTTTCTATTCTATGGGTTTAAAAGCCATTCACGGAACGGATAAGTACAACAGGTTCTTGTTTATAGCTGTGGAGAATAAGGCTCCGTATTGCAGTGCAAACTACTTCCTAAGTCCAGGTGCATTGGATACAGGATGGGTAACGTGTCAGTCCTTGTTAGCGTTGCATAAGGAGTGCGTAACCAACAACGATTGGAGCAAAGGATATGAGGTTCGTGCAGATCACAAGTCTGGCATTATGGACCTTGATTTACCTCAGTACGCGTACATGAAACAAGAGAACGATGAGCTTACAGAAAAGTACTAATGTATTACACTAGTAAAAATTATGTATCAATTTAGTACCATCGGTAGGAAAATGAAAATGAAAATGAAAATAGAAATATATATACTATACTATATATTCAATGTTAATAAAATTTTTTCATTTAAATTTTAATCAAGCAGTTTACTAACTATATTTGTAAAAATAAAAAACAATGATTTTATCAATCACAATCTTATCGGTGCTAGTGGGAGTACTAGGCATCGTAACCTTTCTCCATTTGAGAGTTATCGCAGAGTTGAAGATGGAAGTATCAAATATTGATCGCATCGCTGACTTGAGGTATGAGGGTGTTCTTGAGAGAATACAGCTTTTAGAAGAAGATGTAGAGGACTTGATGGAGGACGTAGCAAACCAAGGAATTTAATAAACACAATACACAATGAAAAAAACAAGAATCAAGCTGAGCGACAATGAGAAGGTTTCCATTGTTATCGGGGAAGACAATGATCTTCTATTTATCGACATCATTGACAAGGATGATGTTAAAGAGTTAGACGCTGAGTATATGCAAGAGTTTGGGGAGATGAAAGTCCTACCATTCGTGATGTCAAAGAATCAATTCGATTTGGTTATCCGCTTCGGAATGACTCCGTTGATGGAGGACCTTATTCAGCAGATGACTGGAGTAGATGCTAAAGAGGTGATGAAGATGAGTGATGATGAGATTGTGGGAACGATTGATGCGATGGATAAATTGAAGTTTAACAATGATGAAACAATAAACTAATGAGTACACAAGTAGCAACAGTAAAGCAGGAAATGCAGAAGTTCGAGGCTCAAATGAAGGGCTATGAGGACACAATCTTAAAGTTAGTAGGTAACAAGTACGGAGTATCGGCAGATGAGTTCGCAATCAGCGTAATGACAGCTGTGAAGAAGTCTCCAAAACTATTGCAATGTGACCGTGCGTCACTATTCGCAGCGGTGCTTGTATCTGCTGAATTAAAGCTTCGTTTCAACACTCCAGAAGGTTTTGCTTATGTCATCCCATACGGAAAGGATGTTCAGTTCCAAATTGGTTACAAAGGATTGGTAGAGATTGCTTATCGTAACCCACGAGTTAAGTCTATCTATGCTGGAGTTGTTTACAATGACGAGGTTGAGGCAGGGAAGTTTAAGTACTCTCGTGGTTTGAATCTAGTCCTTGAGCATGACCCAATAATGAACCGCACTCCTGAGCAGGAGAAGGCTAAGAAAGTTCATTGCGCCTATGCTGTAATCAAGTTGGAAGGGGCTGACCCAATCATCGAAGTTTTGGATGCTAATCAGCTTAACAAGATTAAGTCATTGTCTAAGGCAGGCGGTTCCGGATCATCTCCGTACAACAATGGTACTGATGTAGCTGACTGGATGTTCAAGAAGGCGGCTATCAAGCAGGCGTTGAAGACTGTTCCTAAGCAAGGCGTTAGCGAGATTGCTCGTGCAGTAGAGCTTGACGATAAACTATCAACCGGTGGTAGAGCGAAAGTAAACGAAGAGAACGAGCTAATCATCGAGGATGTAGAGTTTACAGACCTTGATGAAGCGAAAGATGATTTAATTTCGTAACAATTATTCCGTATATTTGTGACATGGACGAGATGGAAAAAAAGGAACCTGAGACTAAACTCTTGGGTTCCATTTCCCCTAAAAAGGGACATAGATTGTTTCAGTTGGACACTGAGACTGGAGAGGTAACAGAGGCTCACGTTGAGGGAAAGCTTATTGAGATGCCTGACGGAAGGAAGGAGATTAGGAAGCAAGTGTTCATCCGTGACAAGTTCCTGTACATATCTGCACTGAATAAGAAAAATGCCATCAAGCGATTTGCAAGGATGGCTCAAATGATTAATAACGAAAACACACAAAGCAATGAAACCATTGGGGAAGATGCTGAAGATTAAGCCTGACTTGATTGAAAACAGCAACACGATACATACGCTAGGTAGCGCTAAGTTCTCTAACACAGGGATGATTATTGAGACTGGACCAGAGGTTAGCGAGTTTAAACCTGGGCAACAGATCTTATTCAAGAAGTTAATCCCATCAGAAGAGGATGGAAACCGATTTGGTTACATTCACGAGGATGATGTGCTAGGATTGATGATGAATAATTAGTAAAAGTTTTGGTGGTGATAAGATAAATTGTTTACTATATTTACTTCAAATTAATTGAGATGCCTAACAATGGAATCATATCTAAACAAGCTGTAATACCAGGCTCATTCATAGTTGAATCAGCTGAGAGTACAGACTTAGTGATTATCAATACTCCTTTGACAGGAAGCAGAGTTGAGCAAAAGGCTGTTCCTGTATCTGCTTTGGGAGGTGGCGCTCCTTATTATTCTTTTGTATATAAATTAGCTTTAGATTCTAATTTAGAAGATATATCTTATCCAATATACAATTCATTTCCTCAAGGGTTTGATATAAAAGTAGATGTTACTGTTGGTGGTGATTTAGCAAGCGATCCTGTTCAAGTTACTATTTACAATACAGGGGAAAATGATTTAGATTTTTCTATTTCTCAATGTATTATTGATTCTTTCCAAACAAGTGAAATATTTGTTTACAGAAAATATAATTTGAACTATGGGAGTGGAAGTAATATAATAATTAGCATCCCTAGTTTAGGAGAAGGAGGGGAAGGGGCAAATCTTTTAATTTATACAGAAAAACAACCTATTGTTGAGGTTAGATATTATCCAGTAATTTAAAAATAAAAATATGAAATACACTAGCAAAACCGCAAAGAAGTCTATGCCAAAGGTAAAGACTAAGGGAATGAACCCTAACAAGATTGTAGCTAACCCATCAAAAGCCGCCAAAAGTGGTGGAAAATGCTAGATTTGGCGAAATATAAATAGATGGCTAAAGCTACTTCATCTAACAAAGTTACCTTCGGGACTAGAAAGCCTGGTAAATATATCAAGCGTAAGTCTCCTAAGGATAAGAATGTTAAAAAGTCAAGAGGTCAAGGATAATGGCTAAGAAAGAAATGATTAAACGAGCTGACGGATCAATGTCCCAGAGAGGTCTTTGGGACAACATCCGTGCTAATAAAGGTTCCGGAAAGAAGCCTACCAAAGCTATGCTTGCCCAAGATAAGAAGATTAAAGCTAAGACTAAAAAGAAAAAGTAATGGCTAAGTCAGCAGCATGGACTCGTAAGGAAGGTAAGGACCCTAAGGGTGGATTGAACGCTAAGGGTAGAGCTTCATACAATAAATCCACTGGTGGTAATCTTAAACCTCCTGCTCCTAAACCAAAGACAGAGAAGGATGCTAAGAGACGCAAGTCATTTTGCGCCAGAATGGAAGGGGCAAAGAAGAAGCTTACCTCCGCTAAGACAGCTAAAGATCCAAACAGCAGAATCAATAAGAGCCTTAGAGCTTGGAATTGCTAATGATCAAAGTAAAATTCTTTACACAAGACGATTATCACAGACATGAAGGGCTAATTGATTTCAATATAGCCCAGTCTGGATATTTATTACATTGGGGTAGCTATAACTCTGATACCGTTGCTTTCGTTAGAGACTATGAAGGAAAGGTTTATATGATAGCCCCTGAGTGGATTAAATACGAGGAAGATCCTGTCGGGATACTTTACTCAAGGTTGTCTGACTTATTTGGTAGAGTGGCTCCTGTGGAGATGATTGAGGAAATGAAAGCTATCTTAAACAAATACCTATCTTAATGCCGAGAAAAGCAAAGGCAACATACAAAGGAGCTGTGAAGAGGAATTACTCCAAGCGCAGTACATCAGGCAAGATTAAATCAAACAAGCAAACCGTAGATGGGATTAAATTCGCCTCCCAACTTGAAGCCTTCACATACAACAAGCTTAAAGATGCAGGGCTAGAATTTGATTACGAGCCAAGAAGCTACGAGATATTCCCAGGGTTTACTTACATCGGAGATACTTGGGAGCAGGTTGGTAAGAAGCCAGACCTTGAAAATAAAGGGATGAGAAGAGTACTCCCAATTACATACACCCCTGACTTTGTAGCCAAGGATGAGAGTTGGGTAATCGAATGTAAAGGCTTCGCAAATGAAAGGTTCCCATACGTTTGGAAGATGTTTAAGCAGAAGCTAATGAATGACAATCGTGGTAAGATAACACCACCTGCAACACTGTTCATCCCTAAGAATCAGAAGCAGGTTCTGTTCTGTATTCAAGAGATATTGAAATTAAATTGTTAGTAATTTTCAAAAAATAAATTTGCGATATAAGAGTTTCTTTTTATATCTTTGTCCCCGAACAATAACACATGAGTATGGTAAAAACAATTAGAGAGTGGTTTGAACTCCTGCCTGATAATGGGTTAAGAGAGTTAGCCATAAAGAACACATCTGATCGTAATCTAAGATTGGGTGTAGGAGATTTAGCTACAGCTTTGGAGCTGGCTTTTGATTGGAGTAATTCATCAATTCCTGACCGAGCATTTTGGGAGGAGGTTCATGAGAAGGCTTGTAATGGTTATTATGAGATTACATTCGGCTCTCCTTCTAATACTTTAGCAGCTGTGATGGATGACTTAAAGTTAAGAGAGATGCGAGGTCTTGGTAAGTATAAGACAACTGTGGATAGAAAGGACCTTGAGTTGAGGGATTGGTTACAGCACGCATACGAGGAGGTTCTTGACGAGGCAATGTATTTGAAACGAGCAATAACTTTGATAGATGAACAAAATTGACGAGGCATACAAGGAAATCATCATAGAGATGATGAAGATAGCTGGGTATGATATATCTTACGAGGATTTGTTGAAGGAGGAAGATGGATGGTGGTCGAGATATACTATGACTCAAGCTCAAAGAGATCAGTGGGTTGACTTTTCAGTTAACTTGCTAAGAACTAAGTTAAGGTGGAGTAAGAGAAAATCGGTTGATCAGATGAAATGGGTTGACCTAATGTGGGGATTGAAGGTTGTAGAAAAAGATTAGCCACGCTCGCGAGTGGATCGTAAAACACGGAAAGCCTCTGACATAAGCTCAAATTACCGTTCTCATCGTATAGGAGATAGAGTTAGCCTTCTCGACGTCGTTTAAAAAGGTAAAATGTGTTGTTCCCTTGAGAAAGGAATCAGATAAGTTCTATGTCTCTAAGCAGATTTATCTGTGGCATGGCAATGATTAAAATTGAGGTGAGGATATGAAGCGTGAATTAAGTAACCTTGCTCACTATATACCAATGCTTACAACACAGAGGACTTCTCATCCTCAAACATAGTCAGGTGGCGGAATGGTTAGACGCTTAAAATCCATATAGATTGCGGGGTGAACCTATGCAATCGTACAGGTTCGATTCC